>ERZ1034847.302-NODE-302-length-24352-cov-49.144051_pt1 | contig 24352 bp, 25 predicted proteins | sample MGYA00520633_ERZ1034847 | MGnify/ENA primary metagenome ERZ1034847 (study PRJEB33766, sample SAMN09781732) | gut metagenome | biome: gut microbiome | host: Homo sapiens | place: Madagascar | study: EMG produced TPA metagenomics assembly of the PRJNA485056 data... | reverse complement strand
TTGACAGGGCTTTTTCTTTTCTGTGGTTGGTAATCAAGAGGAAGAAAGAAAAAGTGTGTATGTTCAATGCAGAAAATATTCAAAGGGTATGTTGATTTTTATTGTGGCGGATATATGGAACTGTTGTAATATGGGTATGAAGAAAGCGACAAATTAGAATTTTAGAATTTTTGAAAGGGAGATGAGAATATGTTAGAATAAGAATTGACAAATTTACAAATCTATATTAGTAAAAGAAATCAAGGTCAAACAGATGAACAGGTAATAAATCATATCACAAAAATAAATAACAAAGGAATTTACTTATGGAAACTGATGGAACGTTTTTGAAACTTAAGATCACAATAAAAGATATATTGCGAATGTTAATAGGTAGCTTTATATGTTTACTTGGGGTATTTTCTGGGATTGGTTATGTAATTTATTTAATTTATAATGTAATAATCTCTACAAAATATATAACTATTTTTCTGATAATAAAATCTTTTTCTTTTTGGAAGCTGATTTTTTTCTTTATATCGTTATGTGTGCTTTTGCGGATAATAAGTATTTTTTTTATCCAGAGTCTAGTTGATTTAAAATTTTTCTTTAAATACCAGGGAACTTTTTTTTATATGGATATGAACGAAATAAAATTTTATGATTTTGAGACTAAATTATATAAAAGTAAGTCATGGTCTTATTTTGAAGATGTGGGATGCTATAAACAAGATTCGGAGAAATTATTATATAAATATCAAATAAAATTTAGTGATGGCGATGTCTATAATTTTGATTTGCGAGGTACTATTCCTACAAATGACTTTGTAAATAAAGTTGAGGAGTTCTTTATTAAGTCTGCTAAATGAGGTCTTTTGGCACGGATTTGGCACAAAACAAAAATAAAAAGCTCAACAATGAGTGGTAAGCTACTATATATAGTGCCACTGAATGGCATCATTAACTAATTCGATATGTGGTAAACCTGTTATTTGTGAAATATGGTCATTATTCCTTTTAAGCTGAGCGCGGATTATCTCTACAACAACTCGAATCAAAGCAGAGGTTATAATGCTTGAATAGCCAATTTCTTTTTCACTAGCTTCGATTAATAAACGTTCTAGCATTTCTTTGAAGTCTTTTAGTTCTTCTTTATATACTAAATGCCCGTGTTTTGTTAAGGGAGTAATAAATTGTTGGCGCAATGATAGGGGTTCAATATCAAAATGAAAAAAATAATAGCTGTAGTTAGTATTTCCAGTATTTATTGAAGTGTTGAACTTATAGGGCTCGATGATGAGAAAACTGTGGGGTGGGCAGGTGTATTTTTTATTGCCAATGGTTGTAATAGCCCCACCTTCTCGATAATAGACAATTTCAATATCATCAGTAATATAATTTGCTCTAGTATCGTGATTACTTTGCCAAAGTCCAAATTTATTGATAGTAAAACTAATCTTACCAAGTAAATCAGTTAACTCATCACTTTGGAATTGGATATATTGATTTTGGGTTTGAATATACATCGTCATAATTACACCGCCTTTGATTATTATTGTACTACTTTTTTAGTGGAAGGAGAATTTTTATCATAAAATTAAGTTGATTTGTATTGATGTTTTAAGGTTGATATGTATAAATAAAGGTAATAGGAGAGAGTGGATGTTAGAACAAATTTTGCATTTCAAGGGCACTTGGCGCAGTTATCAACAACGTGTTCTTGATAAATATGACCGTTATAGTCAAGATCGTAAAATTCATATTGTTGCTGCACCTGGTTCAGGAAAAACAACTTTGGGAATTGAATTAATAAAAAGAATCGATTACTCGGCTTTAATCTTAGTCCCATCAATAACGATTCGTGAACAATGGGTAGAGCGTATTTGTGAAGCTTTTTTAATTAAACAAGAAAATCGCGATCAATATCTTTCTCAAGATTTAAAAAACCCCAAATTAATTACTGTCGTGACATATCAGGCACTACATAGTGCGATGAGTCATTATCGTGGTGAACTAGTAGAGACTAATGATGAATTTAAAACAGTTGAAGAAGTTGATTATCATAATTTTGATGTAATCAGTAATTTTAAAGAATGCCAATTAGGAACTTTATGTCTAGATGAATGTCATCATCTTCGAAGTGAGTGGTGGAAATCATTAGAAGAATTTAAAAAAGCATTTAATAATATTTTCACAGTGGCTCTAACAGCAACTCCGCCATATGATTCTAATCTAAGCATGTGGACTAGGTATATGGATATGTGTGGTGATATTGATGAAGAGATAACAGTTCCAGAATTAGTTAAAGATGGTACTTTATGTCCACATCAAGATTATGTTTATTTTAATTATCCGGCCTCTCAAGAAAAACAAAAATTAAGTATCTTTGAGGAAAATAGTCAAAGTATTTTAGAGCAGCTAATACAAGATGAATATTTTTGTAAGGCTATTATGAGTCATCGCTTTTTTACTGAGGAAGTGAGTGATGATGAGCTATTAGATGATCCGAGCTATTTATCAGCAATGATAATTTTTTTAAATACTAAGGGAGTGTGCAGTGCGAATAAGTATCAAAAGCTTTTAGGATATAAATCGTTAGAACCCTTATCACTTAAATGGTTAGAAATTTTACTGCAAGGCTTTTTATATGATGATATTGCTTCATATCGAGTTGAAGAACAATACCGTGATGAATTGATTCGTGAATTGAAGTCTAAAGGTTTAATCGAAAAACGAAAAGTTTCTTTGTGTTTAAATCAAGCAATTGAAAAAATGCTAATAAATTCGGTTGGTAAATGTGAAAGCATTAAAGAAATTGTTAATTATGAATATAAAACGATGAAACAAGAATTACGGCTTTTGATTCTTACTGATTATATTCGAAAAGAATACGAACGGGTATTAGGTGATGAAAGCAAAGATGTGAATAATTTAGGCGTTTTACCATTTTTTGAACAACTAAGGCGTGATAGTGCTAAAAATAAGACAGCAATTAAATTTGGTGTTTTATGTGGCACAATGATTATTATCCCCAAGGATGCTCAAACAGCATTAATAGAATTAGTTGAAGAACCTAGTAAAATCAGCTTCCATCAAATTGGAAAATTAGATGATTATGTAAAAGTTGAAATTAGTGGAAACCGTAATTTTATAACAGGGGTAATCAGTGAGTTATTTGCGCAGGGTTATATGCAGGTTTTGATAGGAACTAAATCTTTACTTGGAGAAGGTTGGGATTCACCGTGTGTTAATTCGCTTATTTTGGCTAGCTTTGTAGGCTCATATATGTTAAGTAATCAAATGCGTGGACGAGCTATTAGAGTTTTTGAGAAAACGCCCAATAAAACAAGTAATATTTGGCATTTAGTTTGTGTTAGACCAAAAGAAAAGTTAACAGATTGTTATGATGATGGCGATAGTGAAGATTTTCAAACGCTTGCAAGGAGAATGGAACATTTTTTAGGGTTGCATTATCAATATGATACAATAGAAAGTGGTATTGAAAGATTATCAGCCATTCATACTCCATTTTCTTATAAAAACATAAAGCAAACCAATAAAGAAATGTTAGAAATGTCATCAAAAAGAGATCATTTAAAACAAAGATGGGACCAGTCCTTGGCTATTTATGAAAAAATAGAAGTTGTAGAAGAAACAAAAGTTAAAAATAAAATGATTACAAGTGTTCTATTTATAGATGCTTTGCGAATTATTTTAATAACTACTATTTCAAATATAATTTACTTTTTTATTATAGCGTTAATGGGCCATACAGGTTTTTTAGCAAATGTTTTAGTTGTTATAGCGAGTATGCTGATAATATTAGTGAATGGTAAAAAAGCATATACTTATAAAAATCCATTAAGTAGATTAAAAATATTTGGACAAGGTATTAGAAATGCATTAGAAAAAACAAATCAATTAGAATCAATCAATAGTCGGGTGGAGTGCGAGTCGTCAGAGGGATTTTATTCTATTTATTTACTAGGAGGAACAGGGCATGATAAGGCTTTGTTTGCCAAATGCATCAATGAATTTTTTGAATCTATTGATAATCAACGTTATATTCTTTATAATCCTAAACGAAAAAATAAATTAGATTGTTATTTTGCTATTCCTGATAGTTTTGCTAAAAGAAAAGAAGATGCGCATATATTTGCTGGCTATATGAAGCCGTTTATTGGTAATTATCAGGTTATTTATACTCGTAATGAAAGTGGTAGAAAAATACTGCTAGAAGCCCGGGTTAGCGCTTTAGCTAATCGTCAAGAACGTTGTTTCACTAGAAAAAAAGTAAAGAGTGCATTAGAATAAAACTTTATATTAATTAACATTCAATGCTTAAATAATGTTAAAGAATATATGCGCCATTTGATGAATACCTTGCTAGATTAGCGAAAAAAGGTTATGACACGAAGATGCCCATTTCAAGCTTTTGGGGTCAAATTAAAGATTATGATAAACGAGAAGTTGGCTTTCAATTAATTGATTATCTAGAAGCTAAAATACAATCAGACGAAGCAAAGGTAGTTGTCTTTTTAGCACCGCCATTTTGCCCACACAATTATATGGATTCTAATAGCGAGGTTGACCAAGCACTCGAACAAATGATGACAGAATTTCCAGAAGAAAATTTTATCAAACGTCGTTTTTTCCCATTTTTGAGTGATTCAAGTTACCTTGCCATGCGGGAAACGACAGAAGATATTAACAAGCTTAAAGCTAATTTTCCGTTAATGGATAGCATTTCCCCATTGCCAGTTGATACCATTAGAACACTTGATATTCCTGCTGTTGATTTAGGTGTTTACGGCATTGGTGCACATACTTGGAAAGAGAGAATTTATAAACCATATTCTTATCACACCCTTCCTAAAGTCATCAGAAGTTTTATTGAACATCTCACCAAGTAACAAGAAATAAATTGAGAAAATTTCGAACAGTGCTTGAAATTTCCAAAATTTAGGATATAATTATAAAAAAACACAGGAGGAAGCTAAGATGAACATGACACAAACTCTTACAAATTGGCAAAGTTGGCGTAAGTAGAGTTGTGTTTATGTGTTTGCATAGATACGACTTTTGGAGTGCTTCTAAAAAGTATCTATGCGCTAATCTTAGTTACAAAGATAAAAAAGCGTGTAGTAAGCAATTACTAGACGCTTTTCTTTTTAGTTGACTCACCCTGCTGATAGATAATGTTAAGATTTAAAAACCAACGGAGAAAAGAATGAAAAATAAAGCACTTATTGGAACCCTTATTGCTCTTGTTATTTTAGTTGCTGGTTCGATGATTTATGATCAGACTAAAAGCGATTCAAGTAAAAATGATGTGGTTAAAATTGGTATTTTGCAGTATGTGACGCACGATGCTCTAGATGAGATTGAAAGAGGAATTGAGGACGGTCTTGCTGAGGCTGGCTATGATAGTGATAACGCTGAAATTACGGTGTTGAATGCCGAAGGTGACCAAAGCAAGATTCAAACAATGAGTAAGCAGTTGGTCAATGCTAAAAACGATGTTTTGATTGGTATTGCAACACCAGCGGCACAAGGTTTGGCGTCAGCAACGAGTGATATTCCAGTTGTTATGGGAGCTATTTCTGACCCAGTCGGTGCAAAATTAGTTAAAAATCTTGAAAAACCAGAAGGAAACGTAACAGGGGTTTCCAACCAAGTTCCGATTGAACAAACCGTAGAGCTCATTCAAGAGATTACACCAAATGCCAAGACAATCGGCGTTTTATATGCTAGTAGCGAGGATAATTCAGTATCACAAGTCGCTGAATTTAAAGAGAATGCCGAAGCTGCTGGCATTAATGTCATTGAATACGCTGTGCCGTCAACAAATGAAATCACAACAACAATGTCGGTTATGACAGGAAAAGTTGATGCTATCTTTGTTCCACAAGACAATACCATTGCATCAGCCTTTACGACGGTTATTAATGCTGCCAATGCTGCGAAAATTCCGATTTATTCATGTGTTGATACAATGGTAGAGCAAGGAAGCATTGCATCAGTTGCCCAAAGTCAGTATGATTTAGGTGTGGAAACGGCAAAAATTGCTGTTAAATTGTTAGCAGGTAAAAAAGTGTCAGAAGTTCCTATCAATATTGTCAATACAGGGACACCAACCCTTAACTTGAAAGCTGCACAAGAGCTTGGTATTACAATACCAGATAGTGTTCTTTCAGAAGCCACAATGGCTATTGAGGCAGATGATAATTAAGGAAGAAGGAGAAAATCAGATGATTATTTCGTCAGTATCACAAGGGCTTTTGTGGGGAATTCTTGGTCTAGGAATTTACCTTACCTTTAGAATCTTGAACTTTCCAGATATGACAACAGAAGGCTCATTTCCGCTTGGAGGAGCAGTGGCTGTTACTTTGATGAACCATGGTTTTCACCCTATTTTAGCAACACTTGCAGGAATGCTTGCAGGGTGTTTTGCAGGGCTTGTGACAGGCTTGCTTTATACCAAAGGAAAAATCCCAACCATTTTAGCAGGAATTTTGGTGATGACCTCTTGTAACTCAATCATGCTCATGATTATGAAACGTGCTAATCTTGGCTTGCTTGATATTAAAACATTGCAAGATTTATTCCCGTTTGCAGACGGCACTAACTTGCTGATTATTGGTCTTTTAGCGGTTGCTATTGTTATTTCAGGATTGATTTTCTTCCTATACACACGACTTGGTCAGGCTTATATTGCTACTGGTGATAACCGTGATATGGCAAAAAGTTTTGGGATTAATACCGACTGCATGGAAGTTATGGGGATTACGATTTCAAATGGGTTGATTGCTTTGTCAGGTGCTCTTGTCAGCCAACAAGATGGCTACGCTGATGTCTCAAAAGGAATTGGTGTGATTGTTATCGGACTTGCTAGTATCATTATCGGAGAAGTGTTGTATTCAACTGGGCTAACACTTTTAGAGCGTTTGATTGCCATTGTTGTTGGGTCAATTTTGTATCAATTCTTAATCACGGCAGTTATTGCCCTTGGCTTCAATACGAACTACCTCAAATTGTTTAGTGCACTTGTTTTGGCACTCTGTCTCATGGTTCCCGTTCTTAAAAATAAATTTTTCAAAGGAGTGACCTTATCGCGATGAAAAAAATTGTAGAATTAAAAAATGCTACCGTTCAAGTTAATAACGGTCTTGATGAGGTCAAAACAATCCTTGATGACGTGAATTTGACGATTTATGAATATGATTTTTTGACGATTTTAGGTGGGAATGGTGCTGGGAAGTCAACGCTTTTTAACGTGATTGCTGGAACTTTGATGTTGACTAGCGGAAGTATCTATATCCTAGACAAAGATGTGACACATTTACCTGCTGCAAAACGTGCTAACTATTTGGCGCGTGTCTTTCAAGACCCTAAAATGGGAACAGCACCACGTATGACTGTGGCTGAGAATCTTCTTATTGCCAAATATCGTGGTGAAAAACGTGGACTTTTGCCACGAAAAATTCATGCATTTACCGATGAATTTCAAGCGTTGCTTGCACGAACTGGTAATGGTCTTGAAAAGCATTTGGAAACGCCGACTGGGCTTTTATCAGGTGGGCAACGTCAAGCACTTAGCTTGCTCATGGCAACGCTAAAACGCCCAGAATTGTTGCTACTTGATGAACATACGGCAGCCCTTGACCCTAAGACGAGTGTATCCTTGATGAATTTAACAGATGAATTTGTAGCAGGTGACCACTTGACAGCACTCATGATTACACACCACATGGAAGACGCTCTGAAATATGGAAACCGTTTGATTGTTATGAAAGACGGCAAAATTATCAAAGACCTTAATCAAGACGAAAAAGCTCAAATGGCAATCGCTGATTATTATCAATTGTTTGAATAAACACAAACGCCTTCGGGCGTTTTTAGGTGTTCGAGTAACTTTTCCAAATCACAAAGAAGAAAATCTTCTGAAAATATGGTACAATAGTAATGCTGTAATTCGACTTGCTAACCTTTTTTGGAGGCAAGGACCGTTTGTATGAAAAAAAGCAAAGTAATTTGCTCGTATAAAAAATAAATGAGGAGAAAACATCGTAATGAGCGATATTAAAATTATTGCCCTTGGAGGGGTGCGCGAAAATGCGAAAAACCTCTATGTGGTAGAAGTTAATGACTCTATTTTCATTTTGGATGCTGGACTTAAATATCCTGAAAATGAACAATTGGGTGTGGATGAAGTTATTCCAAATATTGATTACCTAGTTGAAAATAAAAAACGTGTGCAAGGAATTTTCTTGACGCATGGGCATGCAGATGCTATTGGAGCTTTGCCTTATATTCTATCGGAATTTAAAGCGCCAGTGTTTGGCTCACCGTTGACAATTGAGTTAGCGAAGCTTTTTGTTAAGAAAAATAACAATGTTAAAAAATTTAATAATTTCCATGTTATTGACGCAGAAACTGAAATTGAATTTGCAGATGCGACAATTTCATTCTTTAAAACAACTCACTCAGTTCCTGAAAGTTTTGGGATTGTTGTTGGTACAGATGAGGGAAATATTGTTTACACAGGCGACTTCAAATTTGACCAAGCTGCCCGTAAATATTACCGTACAGACTTGTCTCGTTTGACTGAAATTGGGCGTGAAGGCGTTTTAGCTCTTCTTTCTGATTCTGCTAATGCGACAAGTAATGTTCTGACAGCTAGCGAATCAGAAGTTGCTGCTGAAATGGATAGCATTATCGCAGATGCTGAAGGTCGTGTGATTATTGCAGCCGTAGCTTCTAACTTGGTTCGTATTCAGCAGGTATTTGATTTAGCCGTAGACTATGGTCGTCGTGTTGTTTTAACTGGTTTTGACGCTGAAAATATTGTCCGCACAGCCATTCGTATGAAACGCTTGCGTTTGGTTGATGAAAAATTGATTGTCAAACCAAAAGACATGCACAAATTTGAAGATCACGAATTGATTATTCTTGAAGCTGGTCGTATGGGTGAACCGATTAATGGTTTGCAAAAAATGGCACTTGGACGCCATCGTTATGTGCAAATCAAAGAAGGTGACCTTGTTTACATCGTTACAACGCCAAGTCTTTCAAAAGAAGCAGCTGTTGCGCGTGTCGAAAATTTGATTTACAAAGCTGGCGGTGTGGTTAAACTTATCACACAAACAATGAATGTTTCAGGTCATGCCAATGCGCGTGATTTGCAGTTGATGATTAACCTTCTTCACCCAAAATATTTGTTCCCAGTTCAAGGAGAATACCGTAACTTGGCAACGCATGCTGAGTTAGCGCAAGAAGTTGGTATGTATCCAGAAAATATTTACATTGTTAAACGTGGTGATGTCATGGTTCTTGATAAAGACGGCTTTAATCACGAGGGAAGTGTCCCAGCTGGTGATGTGATGATTGATGGAAATGCTATTGGTGACGTTGGTAATATTGTTCTTCGTGACCGCAAAGTCTTGTCAGAAGATGGTATCTTCATTGTTGCCTTGACTGTTAATAAACGTGAAAAGAAAATCGTTTCAAAAGCTAAAATTCACACACGTGGTTTTGTCTATGTCAAGAAAAGCCGTGATATTCTGCGTGAATCAGCTGAATTGGTTAATCAAACTGTTGAAAATTACTTGGCACAAGATAGCTTTGACTGGGGAGAATTGAAAGGGGCTGTCCGCGATGAAGTGGCAAAATTCCTTTTTGACCAAACCAAACGTCGCCCTGCTATTTTACCAGTAGTTATGGAAGTGAGATAAGAAGATAAGGGGGTAAGGCAAAAGCCAAGTCTCCCTATTTGTTATTTTTGCTGTGCAGTTTTTTCTTGTTTTTTAGGTTTTGATTGATATACTAAAAGCCCAAGATTTGAAAGTATGGTATTTAATCCAAAAATTCTAGAAAGCGAGGATACGTATGAGAAATTTATTTAGGATAATCTTTTTTATTCCCAGACTCATTATCAGTATTATCTGGAATTTTTTCTGGGCTATTTTTAGAACGATTGTAATTATTGGAATTGTTTGTTTTGGTTTACTATATTATGCCAATAACAGCAGTTCTCAGTTAGCCAATACGATTTCAACCATTGCCAATAATGTCACAAGTTATTTTTCGGCAAATAGTGATGATATTGCAAATAGTCTAAAAGATTTGTCAACGGATGATTTCACTTATTATTCGGGGGCACGTTGGTCAAGCAATTCTGCCAATGTCTATATTGAAACAACCAATGAAACTTTGGTCAATGCTTATAAGGAAGCCATCAATATTTGGAATGCAACGGGAGTTTTTACATTTAATGTAGTTTCGGATGCATCATCAGCAGATATTATTGCGACTGAATATTCTGATGCTAGTTCAAAAGCAGCAGGATTTGCTGAGACAGAAACGAATGCTTTGACAAATCATATTACTCATGTTGATGTAAAATTGAATACTTACTATTTAACAGAAAATGATTATGGTTATACGCATAATCGTATTGTTTATACCGTGGAACATGAGTTGGGACATGCGATTGGGCTTGACCATGATGACGATGAACAGTCTGTTATGCAATCTTCAGGGTCTTACTACGGTATTCAAGATGTCGATATCCAAAAAGTTCAAGAGCTATATGCTTCTTAAACTGACAATAAATCTCGAAAAATCTGCTACTTTCGGCAGATTTTTTCATATTCTCCTAGTTTAACGACTTGTGATTTGGTAAAATAGACATATGATTATATTACAAGGGAATAAAATTGAACGCTCGTTTTCGGGTGATGTACTTTTTGATAATATTAATATTCAAGTTGATGAGAAAGACCGTATTGCGCTGGTTGGGCGAAATGGTGCTGGAAAATCAACTTTGCTTAAAATTTTAGTCGGCGAAGAAACACCAACATCTGGTGACATTAACACAAAACGTGATTTGACTTTATCTTACTTGGCACAAGATAGCCGTTTCGAGTCAGAGAATACGATTTTTGATGAAATGTTGCACGTTTTTGATGATGTACGTGGCATGGAATCACGTTTGCGTAAAATGGAAATGCAAATGGCAGAGCTGACAGGTGATGCTTTTGATAAATTGATGTCAGATTATGACCGCATGTCAGAGGAATTTCGTGTCAAGGGTGGATTTAGCTATGAGGCGGAAATCAAGGCGATTTTAAATGGTTTTAAATTTGATGAATCCATGTGGCAAATGAAGATTTCGGAATTGTCAGGTGGGCAAAATACACGCTTGGCGCTTGCCAAAATGTTGCTTGAAAAGCCTGAATTGCTAGTGCTAGACGAACCAACCAACCATTTGGATATCGAAACTATTGCTTGGCTTGAAAATTACTTGGTCAACTATCAAGGTGCTTTGATTATTGTCAGTCACGACCGTTATTTCTTGGATAAGGTGGCAACGGTGACGCTTGATTTGACACGACATTCGCTTGACAGATACGTTGGTAATTATTCTAAATTTATGGATTTGAAAGCTGAAAAGTTAGCACTCGAAGCCAAAAATTATGAAAAACAAGCCAAAGAAATTGCCAAGTTAGAGGACTTTGTTCAACGTAATATTGTGCGTGCTTCAACGACAAAACGTGCCCAAGCTCGCCGTAAACAGTTGGAAAAAATGGAGCGTTTGGACAAACCAACGGCAGGGCAAAAATCAGCTAACATGACTTTTCATGCGGATAAAGTGTCAGGAAATGTAGTCTTGACGGTGACAGATGCGGCAATTGGCTATGATGACCAAATCTTGTCAGAACCAATTAATATTGCTATCAAGAAATTCGATGCCATTGCCATTGTCGGACCAAATGGTATCGGAAAATCAACCCTGATTAAATCAATTGTGGGTCAAATTCCATTTATCAAGGGAACGTCAATTTACGGTGTCAATGTTGAAGTGGGTTACTACGACCAAACACAATCAAATTTGACACGTACAAATACAGTTCTTGATGAGCTTTGGAATGATTTTTCAACGACACCAGAAGTGGAAATTCGTAACCGTCTGGGAGCTTTTCTCTTCTCTGGCGATGATGTCAAGAAATCAGTTAGCATGCTTTCTGGTGGTGAACGCGCCCGCTTACTTCTTGCAAAATTGTCCATGCAAAATGATAATTTCCTTATTTTAGACGAACCAACCAACCACTTGGATATCGATAGCAAGGAAGTTTTAGAAGATGCTTTGATTGATTTTGACGGAACACTTTTCTTTGTCAGTCACGACCGTTATTTCATTAACCGTGTGGCAACAAAAGTGCTTGAAATCTCTGAAAAAGGATCAACCCTTTATCTTGGTGATTATGATTATTACCTTGAGAAAAAAGCAGAGCTGGAAGAAATGGAACGTTTGAAAGCCGAAGAAGCACAGGAAAAAACAGTTGCCATTGTTGAAAAAGCGCCAGCTAATGATTATCAAGCGCAAAAAGCTAACCAAAAAGAACTTCGCAAACTCACACGCCGAATCGCTGAAATTGAAAATCAATTAGAAGACATTGAAGCGCGTGAAGAAGCAATAAACCAAACGATGTTAGCCACAAATGATGCCGTAGAACTCGTTGATTTGCAAAAAGAACTCGATGACTTGACTGAACAACAAGAAAACCTCATGCTAGAATGGGAAGAACTCAGCGAACAGGTTGAAAGGTAACTTTTTAATGATATGCAGCTGTCTGGGATTGGCAATATGCCAATTTTGGATAAGTTTGCATATCATTTTTTAGTTTTTTAAAAAGTCAATAGCAAGCTATTGACTTTTTGTGTCAAAGTTCTATAATAACTATTGGTAAATAGGGAAATAAATGACTAAAATTTTAATTGTTGGTGGTGTCGCAGGTGGTACATCCGCTTGGACAGGAGTATTGGAATACTAAAATACTTGACATCATTAAGCAAGGCTACTGGTCTTGCTTTTATGTTATAATCAATCTATGATTGATAAGAATAATATGTTACAAAATGCAGAAAAGTTTGTTTATGATAAATTGCATACAGATACCAGTGGGCATGATTGGTGGCATGTGGTGCGCGTGAGAAATACAGCGCATGAGTTGGCAGAAAAAGAAGGGGCAGACCAGTTTATTTGTGAATTGGCAGCGTTGCTTCATGATATGGCAGATGATAAGTTAAATGCTAATCCCGAGCAATCTTTGACAGAGCTGAAAGCTTGGCTAATGCAACAAGAACTATCAGAAGAAGCTATTGACCACATTATCCAAATTATCACGACCATGTCATTCAAAGGAAGTGGTCAAAGTGTTCCGCCAACTTTGGAAGGTAAGATTGTGCAAGATGCAGACCGTTTAGATGCCATTGGTGCAATTGGAATAGCGCGGTGTATGGTTTATTCGGGAAGCAAGGGACGTCCGATTCATGACCCAAGTAAGGTAGCACGTGATAATCCTAGTTTAGAAGATTATCGCAACGGGCAAGATACGGCAATCATGCATTTTTACGAAAAGTTATTCAAACTTAAAGAGTTGATGAATACGGCTTATGCTAGAAAAATGGCAGAGCACCGTCACAAAGTTCTAGAAGATTTTTTAACGGAATTTTACGCAGAATGGGACGGCAAATTATAGGTTGCAACAAAAAGGCAAAATGTTATAATAGAAAGAACGAAAAGATTGGGAGGTCAATAAAATGACAATTAGACGTGCGACAATCGCTGGTATTCCAACATTGATGGACCTTTTACAACAAGTCCTTTATGTGCACCATGTGGCAAGACCTGTTTTATTTCAAGAAAAAGGTGTCAAATACACAGAAGACGAATTAGCGACACTTATTGCTGATGATAGTCGTCCGATTTTCGTTTATGAAGATGACAACGGAAAAGTGCTTGCGCATATGTTTACTATTGTTGAAGACGTTAGCGCACCAAAAGTTCCTCAAAAAACACTCTTTGTTGATGATTTGTGTGTGGACGAAGCAGCGCGCGGACAAAAAATTGGTGAAAAACTCTATCGGTTTGCTCTGAAATACGCCAAGGAAATTGGTTGTTACAACCTAACGTTAAACGTCTGGAGTGCAAACAAATCAGCCGTTCGCTTCTATGAACGTCAAGGCATGACACCGCAAGAGACACGTATAGAACAGATTATTGATTAAAAATGCCTCTAAACATCTTTGGTTCTACGGCTTCAAAGTTCATATTCTGGTGACCTTATCTGGTTATATTCTGAACTCTGTTGTCACGCCAGCCCCTGTTCATGATATCAAGGTGGTCTATGAACTATTAGAGGGATGTAAGCAATCGGCTATCCTAGGTGATTTAGGCTACCTGAGCAGTGAACACAAGAAGGACTTAGAACAACAAGGTTACCATCTATGGACGCCGTTTCGTAAAAACATGACAGAGACCGAAGAACATACATTAGCTAGAAGCCTAGCCGGATTACAGTTACGAATTGAACAAATTATTTTGGCTCATAACTTACGCTATTTTGAAATGAACTAGCACCACGACTTTGAAGGAATTATTTTATATGCACTTTTACCAACTATTACAATTAGATCCTCTAACCTTAAAGAAAAAGATACATGATGTTGATAATAAGAAACAAAAACTTCAGCTTATAGCTTGTCTTTTTATAAGGGCAATTTTATTAGTCTCCTTTGCTATTTTTTGGATAAGCTCTCTAAATTTTATATTTGGTAAAGATATTTCATCGTTTTCACTTATTCTATTTTGTATTCTATTAACTTTACGTTTTGTACCATTTGGCTATAGAGTAGGTCATTCTCTAGTAGGATTAGGAATTGTTTTTATTATATTTTGGTTAGCGCCGTTCATTTCTTTAATAGCTTATCCATTTATACAATTCATACTTCATTTCATTTGTTTATTGCTTTTATTTTTTATCACCGGTAAAGAGCCCCAAATGGGTAACCCCGGATTATACTCCTTTTCCTATCTATATTTAATTGGAACAGTACACTATATATCCAATACTCAAGTAGTACATTCCTTTTTTACTTTATTATTTTCTTATGGACTTTTTGCTATCATCTTCTATCATAAACATAAATTTTCAAATGAAAACATTTCCTTCATTCATATAATAAAAGAAAATAGACATATAAATAACAAAAATATTTGGTATTTTTACTATGCGCTCGGAATTAGTTTATTACTCTTTCTAGGAACTTATTTACAAATTGATAGATTTATGTGGTCGACTTTTGCTTGTTCCTCTCTATTTTCTGGATATGACACTTTTAAAATTTCTGAAAGAGCAAAAGAGCGAGTTATTGGAATATTTGGAGGATCAATTTTATCAGGGTTACTTCTGCTTCTTATTCCAACAAAATATCTTGGAATATTAGGCGGAATATGCTTAGGATTTTGTGCAGCATATCAAAACAAAACGATTTTAAATTGTATTGGAGCAATCACTTCAGCAACATTAATATTTGGACTAAAAACAACGGTACTCCTACGAATAACACTTAACCTATTAGGAGTAGGGTATGCTCTTTTATATCATCTTATATTCGTAAATATTACTGGGTTTTTAATGAAAAAAGGGAAAAAGAGGTTGGGCAAAAACTAGCTTTAAAATAAAATCACACAACGATTTCAGTCTTGAAAACAATCAAGATGATAAAATCACTGTGTGGTTTTTGAGTGTTTAACGTTCTTAAGGCTAGATTCTTAGCCAATTTTGTTAGATTCATACTCATGAAGAGAAATCCAATCTCTGTTTGAATAGCTTGTCTCCCTCTAACGTGGACTCTGCGAACGCCAAAAACACTATTCAATCTACCCAAAACGGGTTCGACATTAGTTTTCCGTTTGGCGTAGACACGAGAGCCTTCTTCGCTATTCAATTTTTCCTTTATGAGTTCTTTAAAGTAATTCCAAGTTGGATTGTAATAAATGTGTTTCTGACTGCCACCTTCTGTTTTGGCAAGTTCTTCCAACTCTGGTGTGTCTTGTATTTTTATCTGCCTCATAGATTTTAAAATCACGTTTAAAGCCATACTTATCACATCGACGAGCGTAGCTCTTAAAAGAATAAATCACTCCGTCTGGTTTCATAAACTGGTCGGTTTCTTCAAGATAATTCCAATTACAGGAATTATTAGGACTGTTCTTATATTTCCTCGTTAATTCTTTTTGATACATGCCATAAGGGATTAGAGGTGTTTTTCCAGCTCATCCATGATAAAAACATAGTTTTCTTCACTTCCATAACCTGCATCGGCTACAATATTTTGGAATAAATCCAGAGTTTGGATAGAGTTTAGGAATGGCTCTAGAGTTCTAGTATCTGTTGGGTTTGGAAAAATGTCATTATATGGCATCATTTTCAATTCAGGCTTGGAAGGTGTCAGCCTTGCAGCCTATGGACAAGCTTGGCTAACAAATTTTGTTGTCGCATTACCATATAATTTTGTCGTGGTTGGTCCGATCGCTCGTTATTTTCTAGGTGAAATCCAAAAACAAACTGTACTAGCCTAACCCCCAAAAAAAGCAAGGAGTTATCCTTGCTTTTTTTGGGGTTAAAAGTAGTTTTGTCATTAAAACAACTTATCTTTATCACTTTTTCAAAAAAGTAGTATAATAACGGTAAGAACGATGTAACCGTTTTTAGAAATTGAGGAACAAGTTATGACTGATAACGTAAATGAAAAAGTTAATCAACTTGAACTTGAAACTTACGCAGCTAACGACGTTTACCAAGCCGCTGCTACGCAAAGCTCTGGGTTAAGGAAACCACAAGTTGAAGAACGGCAAAAACGGTATGGAATGAATCAACTGAAAGAAGCTGACAAAGAACCTACTGTACTTACCTTCATTAAAAATTTTACAAGTCTAATGGCAATTTTGCTTTGGGTAGGTGGTGGCGTTGCTATTCTGTCTCATAGTTTAGAACTTGGACTTGTCATTTGGTTTGTCAATATTGTCAATGGGATTTTCAGTTTTGTACAAGAATACCGTGCCAGCCAAGCGACAGAAGCTCTCAAAAAAATGTTACCTTTCTATGCGCGTGTTATTCGTGAGGGACAAGAAGAGAAAATCTTAGCAGAAGAATTGGTACCTGGCGATGTCGTTTTGATTGAAGAAGGGGACCGTATTTCCGCAGATGGTCGGATTGTCTTTGCGACTGATTTGCAGGTTAATCAATCAGCGCTGACAGGCGAATCAAATCCCGTTTTTAAAACGAGTGAACCTGATAATGACCCACAAAAGACAGCGCTTGAATACGATAATATAGTCTTTGCGGGAACGACAGTCTCATCTGGTTCTGCGAAAATGATTGTTTCTGCCATTGGAATGGCAACACAGTTTGGACAAATTGCTCACTTGACCCAAAATATGGCTGATGACAAGAGTCCGCTTCAAAAAGAACTAGACCATTTGACGAAGCAAATCTCAGTTATTGCGATTACAGTTGGTGTCATTTTCTTTATCGCAGCAACCTTGTTTGTTCATGAGCCATTTGCTAAAGCATTCATTTTTGCGCTCGGCATGGTTGTTGCCTTTATCCCTGAGGGCTTGCTTCCGACCGTTACACTTTCTTTGGCAATGGCGGTGCAACGTATGGCTAAATCAAATGCCTTGGTCAAGAAATTATCTTCTGTTGAAACCTTGGGAGCAACTTCTGTCATTTGCTCGGATAAAACGGGAACATTGACCCAAAATGCCATGACAGTTAATCACCTCTGGCAAGTTTCTGGAGCTTATGAAGTAACAGGGCTAGGATATTCAGCAGAAGGAGACATTCGTAATAGCGGTGGTAAGAAAGCTTCGCTTGTCGAAAATCAATTGCTTGAACAACTTGTCCGATTCGCTCACCTTTGTAGCAATGCACAAGTCTTGCCACCTGATGACGAGAATGCCTCTTATACTGTTCTTGGAGACCCAACCGAGGCTTGTTTGAATGTTCTTGCCGAAAAAGCTGGAATTACTCTTGAAAATAATAATCGCTGGGCACCGCGCTTGAAAGAATTACCTTTTGATTCTGTGCGCAAGCGAATGACAACGATTAATCGCATTGATAGTTTGGTTGATAGCAGTTCTTTGGTATCGATTACCAAAGGGGCTCCAAAAGAAATGACTGAGCTCTGCCATTATTATAAAGACCAAGAGGGCTTGCATGAAATGACTGCCGATATCCAAGCGCGTATTTTAGCAGCAAATGATGACTTTGCTAAAAACGGCTTGCGTGTGTTAGCTCTTGCTTACCGTGCTTTGGAAAAGGAGAATTTGGTTCAAGAAAGTCAATGGACTCAAGAAAATATTGAACAGCACATGGTCTTTCTTGGCTTGATTGCCATGAGTGACCCACCACGTGAAGGTGTGCGCGAAGCGATTGATAAATGCCATAAAGCTAGTATTCGCATTATCATGGTGACGGGAGACTATGGTTTGACCGCACTTAGTATTGCTAAGAAAATTGGTATTGTTCGTGGCGATGATGCACGTGTGGTAACTGGATTGGAACTTGAAAAGATGTCTGACGAGGACCTTAAAGAAGCTCTTACTGGTGAGATTGTCTTTGCGCGTGTGGCACCTGAACAAAAATATCGTGTCGTAACAGCCCTTCAAGAATTAGGCGAAGTTGTTGCGGTAACTGGTGATGGTGTTAATGATGCGCCGGCCTTGAAAAAAGCTGATATCGGTGTGGCCATGGGTGTTACGGGAACGGATGTAGCTAAAGAATCTGCTGATATGATTTTAACGGATGACCATTTTGCTTCCATTGTTGATGCAGTCGAAGAGGGGCGAGCGGTTTACCATAATATCAAGAAATTCTTGACCTATATTTTCAATTCAAATACGCCAGAAGCGGTGCCGTCTGCCTTTTTCCTCTTGTTCCGCGGTTTTGTCCCACTCCCTTTGACAGTTATGCAAATTTTAGCGGTTGACTTGGGAACGGATATGATTCCTGCTCTTGGTTTAGGAGTTGAACCTCCAGAACCCAATGTGATGCAAGAACCTCCGCGCAAATTATCAGATCGTCTTTTAAGTAAATCACTTCTTGTTAAAGCGTTTCTATGGTATGGCTTGATTGAGTCGGCACTTGCCATGGGTGCTTTCTTTATCACTTATTTTTTACATAATGGCAATTTGGCAGTACTTGCTAGCTCAGGTCAACTTTATCGTGAGGCTACAACCATGACTTTGGGGGCTATCATTTTCTGTCAAATTGGTATGGTGATGAATATCCGTACCTCTGACCAATCTATTCGTAAATTGTCATTATTTGGCAATTCCTTAATCAATATTGGCTTGGTAGTTGAATTAGCTATTTTTATCCTATTAGTTTATGTGCCTATTTTTCATAATCTCTTTAACACCGCGAGTTTGGGTGTGTGGCATTGGATTTATCTTATACTTTGCCCATTTGTCATCATTGGTTTAGAAGAAATTCGTAAGCGGCTGATGACACTTTAGAGACGATAAAAACAGTAACCCTAGCTTTTACATACGAGCTAGGGTTACTGTTTTATTTTAAGGACGTTTGGAGTGTCGAAAGTCATTCAACGTTTTTAGAGAATTTGGTGGTTTGGCTTTTTCTTGACACTCTTGGAAAATGCTTGTAAAATTCAAGAGAGTAAAGAGGACGATATGGCAACAATTAATGATTATCTAGCAAAACATAAAAATGAAACGTTTGAGCAATTTCCGTTTAACGAAGCAGATATTCTTTGTTTAAATGAACTGGGATATTTTTGCTTTGAAGATTTAGATAATACGCTTGATTTTTCAAAAGAATTAACATTACATGACATTCTGATGCCTTACGAGACTGGTGAGAGGGTATTCAATCATAGTTTTTTGGTAACCAAGGCGCGTGTTGAATTGTTAAAAAATGTAACCTCATCACGACGGTTTGCTGATTTGCGTTTGTTAGCTTACGTGAATGATGTTGATGCCGAATATGAGAGACAATTCTCTGCCATGGTTTTTAGTTTACCTGAAATTGATCATTATCAATTAGTTTTTCGTGGGACAGATGATACCTTGATTGGCTGGAAAGAAGATTTTAAATTAGCCTATGTTCGTGAAATTCCTGCTCATCGTGCAGCGGTGACTTATCTTGAGCGTTACTTAGCGAGTCATTCAATGCCTATCATGGTATCGGGGCATTCTAAGGGTGGGAATTTAGCCTTGTACGCTGTGGCTCATGTTAAGGAAAAATGGCGTTCGCAAATCAAGCAAGTTTATATGCTTGATGCACCAGGTTTGCAAGAAAAAGAACTTGAGCGAGTAGGATACCAAGCTATTCGTGAGCGTGTGCGTGTCATTCGCCCTGAAGGATCCATCGTTGGTGTTATGCTTTATAATGACATTGATCCTGTTGTGGTTAAAAGTCAGGCTTCTGGAATCATGCAACACGCTTTGACGACATGGCAATTTGATGCTGAGACGGGGCAGTTGATTTTAGCAGAACAGCCAACCGATTTAAGCCGTAATCTTGAAAAAACGTTTAAACAATGGACGGATGAATTGTCCAGTCAAGAATTGAAAATTCTTTTTGATACCCTTTTTGATACCTTGATGTCAAGCGGTATCAAAAGCATTAACGATGTGACGACTGACCGAGAATTTGGCGCAAAATTGGCAACAAGCATTGCTTCTTTTTATTCTATTGGAGCGGAGAAGAAGTTGCTCCTTGCCAAATCAGCGAAGTTATTTCTTGAAGCTTTTGTCGGACATAGTAAACTGGGAAGTCTGGGAAAAGGTTGCATTGCCCTTAATTTTCCTGATTTTAATAGCTTGTTGAGCTATTTGAATACTAAAAAATTGAAATAAAAATGGCTTTTTCAGTCTAAGAAGGAGGTTGCCGGTTTGCTAAAACAAATCAAATATTTTCAATCAGTTGTCGAAGAAAATTCCTTTACCAAGGCAGCCGATTCGCATTTTATCTCACAGTCAGCTATTTCACAGCAGATTCGGAGTTTAGAGACAGAACTGGGTGTGACAGTTTTAACGCGTAAAAATCGTGGCTTTGAGTTGACAGAAGCAGGGCGTTATTTTTATGAAAAATCGCTGGCACTGGTGGCTTATACCGGCGTGGGTGGCAGTCGGGAGGCGTTCTCCACCTCGTCGGAGCTGATTACTAATGGTATGCTGCGGAAGGCTTGGCGCTTTGTGGAGGATGACGGGAACTATCTGTATAAGGGCGGAACGGAAGGCGCTGCGAACACCGGAAACGAGCCGTACAGCGAGTATTATGCCTGTCAGATCGCAGACAAAATGGGCATCGGCTGCGTACAGTACGACTTGGAAAACTGGAAAGGAATCCTTGCTTCCAAGTGCCGGCTGTTCACAGATATTGAACCTCTTTCGTCCCTATCGGGCGTTTTCTCCGCAAGACGACGCTGAAAGCCTGCCTTGATTATTACAAGACCTTGGGCGACGAGTTCTACGAGTAGCTTTGCAGTATGCTGGTTTTCGATGCCCTGATTTACAATGAGGACAGACACTTCGGCAACTTCGGCTTGCTGCGGAACAATCATACGGGCGAAATTATCGCCCCTGCGCCCATCTTCGATAACGGCTTGTCGCTGTTCAACTATGCAATGCCGGATGATTTCAAAAACCTGAGTGCGTATGCAAAGACCCATTCCAATCCCTACCGCATTTCCTATGAGGATGTGTGTAAAGAGGTAATGGGTGCAAAGCAGAAGGCGCAGCTGCGGCGAATGGTGGACTTCAAGTTCACCCGTCATCCGTCCCTCAATTTGCCGGAGCAGCGGCTGACAGCCATTGAAAAACAACTTGGAGAGCGTACAAGAGAGCTGCTCTCCATTCCGGTTCAGAGAAGCGCAAAGCGCAAAAACGAGCCGGAAAGATAATCCATCTGTGGTGTGGGCGCAATCCCGTACCGCAGATACTTATCAGCTGCCCATACAGACCGGTATGAGATTCCCGTAGAAATCACCACCTATGTTCTTAAAATAACCACCTATCGAGAATCGGTAGAAATCGGTTCTTGATTTTTCTATACTATAACTGTAGCAAGGAGATGAACCGATGCAAATTGAAATCAAGATAGAAGAAAAATACAAAGAGCCAAAAATCATCGTGATGACGGACAAAATGACCGATGAAGTCAATGCAATCATAAAAAGATTGTCAGACGAGCAACCGCAGGTTATTGCCGGATTCAGGGAGGATGTGGTCGAGGTTCTGGAACTGTCTGAGATCTACCGTGTTTTTGCCGAATCAGGTAAGGTGTTTGCCGAGACAGATCACGGCGAGTATGCGCTCCGTCTGAGGCTATATGAGGCGGAACAACGGCTTGACAGCAAGATTTTTGTCCGAATATCAAACTCGGATATTATCAATCTGAGAAAGGTCAAGAGCTTTGATTTGAGCTTTGCCGGGACAATTTGCATTACGCTTTCAAATGGTACGGTTACTTATGTTTCACGGCGATCCGTTGCCAAAATCAAACAACTGTTAGGACTGTGAGGTGGTGAAAATGAAGAAAAAACTGATTGGACGAGGACTACTTGGTTTCCCTGTCGGCATTGCAATCGGATATGTCATTACGGTGATTATCTCAATCTGCATTGGGGATGGCTTTTTCCATCCGGTCACTCCGGAGCTTGTGAATAAAATGGGGAACGTATTAAATGCGGTTCTCATTCAAACCGCTCTGAGCGGAATAATAGGCACAGGCTTTGCAATGGCTTCGGTTATTTGGGAGATTGATTCGTGGAGTCTTGCAAAGCAAAGCGGGATTTACTTCGCAATTGCTTGCGTGATTATGTTCCCTATCTCTTATTTTGCCAACTGGATGCCCCATTCGACCGCTGGAATTCTGTCTTATGTAGGCATATTCGTAGCGATCTTCCTCGCTGCTTGGGTAACTCAGTATTCTGTGTGGAAAAGGAAGATTAAGAAAATGAACGAAGGCATTAAGGATAATAACGATATGAATTGATCCCTCCGATCTGCATCCTGCGCCTTGTTTTAACAACAGAATAAACCACATTACATAGCCGCTTGGTTTTCAAAAGAAATCAGGCGGCTATTTCTATTTTGAAGGAGGTGTTCGCTATGAGCGAAACAGATTACAACGCTCGCCTTTATGAGAAAATGAAAGCCGAGCAGGACAAATACCGGGACTGGCTACTGCATCAGGAGCTGTCCGAAATCCTCAACCACACCTACGAATACACGATGCGGGAGGACATCGTAATGTGTATGGAGGAGCTGGAGCTTGAATCGGAAAAGGCAAGGGCTTTGCTTCGTTCCCTTGTCCTCTGAATGATATCTATAAGGAGTTCCGGGACAGAGAAACCGAGCATATGGATACCATCCGGGACTCCATCGAAACGGAAGCGGATAAGAACCTGCAATGGCAGGAGAAGAAACAGCAACGGGAAAGCAGGTGATTTTAGCGACGTTACTAGGTTGCCAAGGCATTGATGACTTTCAAACTATTGAGCCAGCAGCGCTAAATTTTGGCGTTACAGCAGTTGAAATCAAAGAAATTGTCTATCAAGCGGTGGCTTATTTGGGAATTGGGCGTGTCTTTCCATTTCTAAAAAACCAATAAAGTATTGGAAGAAAAAGGTGTTATATTGCCACTTGAAGGACAAGCAACCACAACCATTGACAATCGTCGTGAAGCTGGTACACAAGCGCAAGTGGATATTTTTGGTGAAGGCATGCGTGATTTTTGGCAATCAGGTGCTAAGGAAAGTCCCCATATCAATTATTGGTTAGCTGATAATTGTTTCGGAGATTATTACACACGTAAAGGTCTTGATTATAAGCAACGTGAGTTGATAACATTTTGTTTCTTGGCAGCTCAAGGTGGTGTTGAGCCACAATTGACTAGCCACGCAGCAGCAAATATGAAAATTGACAACGATAAAGCATTTCTAATCGCAGTTATTTCAAATGCCTTATCAAATGGTTCAGCAACATCTGGCAATGATTTAGACAAGGTTTTAGCCGACCAAGATATTGTTTTTGTGGCTCTATCAGGTGATTTACCCAAAATGGCAAGAGAAATCGTTGCTAGTATGAAGCGTGTTGGTGTGGCTAGAATTGTCTTTGTCACATCAATGGGAATTTATGGGGAAGTGGCAGGAGAACCAAAAGGTGTAGTTGCGCCGATTCTTAAACCATATCGCAAAGTGGCAGACATTGTTGAACAGTCAGGACTTGATTACACGATTTTGCGCCCATGGTGGTTTGACAATGGACAAGATAGCACATGTCAGATTACGAAAAAAGGTGAGACTTTCTATGGACATGACGTTTCTCGCAAAGCAATCGTGACACTCGTAAAACACATCATTGACCAACCAGAAACTTATCTTAACACCAGCTTAGGCTTGTATCGTTAAAAAATTGACGATTTTTCAATGATATACTCTCCATATAGTAGACAGTGACAAAACAAAAATTCACTAGAAACTATAAGGGGAGTTT
>ERZ1034847.301-NODE-301-length-24404-cov-9.946404_pt1 | contig 24404 bp, 23 predicted proteins | sample MGYA00520633_ERZ1034847 | MGnify/ENA primary metagenome ERZ1034847 (study PRJEB33766, sample SAMN09781732) | gut metagenome | biome: gut microbiome | host: Homo sapiens | place: Madagascar | study: EMG produced TPA metagenomics assembly of the PRJNA485056 data set... | reverse complement strand
TTATTTCCACGCCGGAAGATACCCCGAGATTTGAAGCACTTCTGGGGGATGGAAATCAGTTCGGGCTTCATCTGTCCTACAAAGTGCAGCCGTCTCCGGATGGACTCGCACAGGCATTTTTGCTTGGAGAGGAATTTATCGGAGAGGATGCCTGCGCCATGGTACTCGGCGACAACATTTTCTACGGAAACGGATTCGGAAAAATTCTGCGCAATGCCGCAAAGGATGCACAAGAGGGACAGGCAACCGTCTTTGGCTATTATGTCAACGATCCGGAGCGTTTCGGGGTCGTGGATTTCGATGCGAACGGAAAAGCCGTATCCATCGAAGAAAAACCGGCACAGCCTAAGAGCAACTATGCCGTGACCGGACTGTATTTCTATCCGGCAGGCGTGAGCGCGATGGCAAAACAGGTAAAGCCATCTGCCCGCGGCGAACTGGAGATTACGACGTTAAACGACATGTATCTGCAGCAGAAAAACCTAAATGTACAGCTGCTCGGACGTGGCTTTGCATGGCTGGATACTGGAACGATGGATAGCCTGCTGGATGCGGCGGCATTTGTGCAGATGATTGAGCACCGGCAGGGCGTGACCATTTCTGCACCGGAAGAAATTGCATATATCAATCAGTGGATTGATAAAGAAAAACTGCTTGATTCTGCGATACGCTATGGGAAGAGCCCGTATGGAGAGCATTTAAAAGCAGTCGCAGAAGGCAGAGTGAAATATTAAAATCAGCGTAACTATTCTGAGGGGGTTCTGAATAGTTATAAATCAGCATGAAAGAGGAAAAAACAGTGGGACAGATAACAGTGGAAAAAAATGTCGGTGGCATCGAAGGGCTGTGTGTGATTACACCGGCCGTTCACGGGGATGCCCGTGGATACTTTATGGAGACCTACAATGAAAGGGAAATGAAAGAAGCCGGATTTGACATCCAGTTTGTACAGGATAACCAGTCCATGTCCGTCAAAGGCGTACTTCGCGGACTGCATTTCCAGATCAACTATCCGCAGTGCAAACTCGTGCGAGCCGTGCGCGGCAGCGTGTTTGATGTGGCGGTGGATCTGCGGGAAGGTTCCGCAACCTATGGAAAATGGTATGGTGTGGAACTGTCAGAAGAAAACAAAAAACAGTTCCTGATTCCGGAAGGCTTTGCGCATGGCTTTCTGGTCCTGTCCAACGAGGCAGAGTTCTGCTATAAAGTCAATGACTTCTGGCATCCGAACGACGAGGGCGGTCTGGCATGGAATGACCCAAAGATCGGTATCCGGTGGCCGGATGTGACAGGTGAGTATCGCGGCACACCATCGGCGGAAGGATATTGCATGGCAGATGGAACGCCGCTGACACTTTCGGAGAAAGACCAGGAGTGGCCGGGACTGGAGAAAAAATAGAATATGGTGATAAGAAAAAGTGATGATGTATGAGAAAAAAAGAATATATCATCACTTTTTCTTATTAAAACAGAATTGGATTGACTACCGATGATGACGGAGATAGTATGAAAATATACTTTTGAGATAAAATTGTAAAAAACAAACAAACTTATTAATTCTACATATTATTAATGGAGAATAGGAGTGACAATGTTTAGAAGAGAAAAGAAAAATAATTGGGCTTTGATTAATCGTGTAAAATATGACGGCCCTTGTGATGGTTCGCCCTGGCTGATCTATAAATATCCGGAAGAGGACTTTGTATATGGTTCACAGTTAGTTGTGAATCAGGGACAGGAAGCCTTATTTTTTAAGGGCGGAAAGGCATTGGATTTATTCGGACCGGGAACGCATACGCTTAATACAGGGAATTTGCCACTTTTGAACAAACTTGTAAATCTGCCGTTCGGTGGAGATACTCCGTTTACGGCAGAAATTTATTATGTGAATAAAACTTCGAAATTAAATATGAACTGGGGGACACAGAACCCGTTTCCGGTAGAAGATCCGAAATACGGGATTTTGTTATCCATCCGGTCGCACGGTACATATGGATTGCGTATCGATGATACAAGAAGGTTTGTTGCGGAAGTGGTAGGTGCAGTTCCGTTGGGGTCAACCGTAACTTATGAATTTGTCGCAGCATATTTTTGTGGACTTCTTGTATCGAAAATTAAAAATGTCATTTCTGCATATATGATCCGCAGAAAAATTTCGTTTTTGGAGGTTACCGGATATTTGGACGAAATATCAGAAGATTGCAAAAACGCGGTGAAAGATGAGTTTGAACGATTTGGTGCGGAAGTCATAAATTTTTATGTGGAAACCATCATACCGCCAAAGAGTGACTATGAAAAACTCAGAGAATACAAAGAAAAATGCCTTATGGGAAAATTGGAATGAACAGAAAGAAAGCAGAATCAAAAAGAAAAAAATTTCACCTTAATCGGATTGCATTTTTATTTCCAATTATTTTTTATGCGATATATGCAGTGGTGTATCTGATTATTTTCCCGGATGCTTATGGGACGGGATTACACTTGAATAACTGGTTATTTAATAATCCGGAACATTTACTTTCTATTCTGCAAAATCCGGGCAAAGTTCTTCTTTCGACAGGAAAATTGTGGGCATGGAAAATTTTATTATATATTTTATGGACAGGATTCATTGCTTCATTATTTTATCTGGGATGGACAATCCAAAACAAAAAACCGGAATATCATCCGCAGGCTGTGTTCCGTGGAAAGGAACCATATCAAAAAGCCCTGCAGATAAATGAAGAAATAAAAGCGCATGAATATAACGTGACAAGAGAAGTAAAGACAGCGGTTCGAAATGTTATGGAATATTTGCGGAATGAGAGTGATTTTGGAATCGGAGATAATTCTGTGATTGCCTGTGAACGAGAGATTGCAAACTGCCTAAAGACGATAGAAAACAATATTCCCGCGTTATGCAATACAAAGACTATGGGAAAAACAGAAAAAATTATTATAGAAAACTGTAAAACCATTCTGATAAATCTCAAACTTCGAACAGAGAGAAAAAAACGATAAAAGGAGGCACAGGGATTATGCAGCATCAGGTTGTTGAGTTAGAATGTCCGGGATGTGCGGCGATAATTACAACAGGTACAAAAACATGTCCATATTGCTTTCGCCCTATTGTAATTACTTCGTTTAACAGTATCCGTGATTTTTCATCATGGGATCTGAATAAACAGGCCAATGTATATAAAAAAGCGATGGCAGATCATCCGGACGATGGAATATTAAATACGTCACTTGCTTTTTGTTACCTGAAATTAAAATTGTATGACAAAGCAATATCGTGTTTTGACAAAGCACTGGAAGATAATTTAGAAGATTCGGAGATCTGTTTTTATGCAGCAGTTGCATTGTTAAAGGGGAAAAAGGCATTTTTAACGTCGCGTCCGGTTATCAATAAGATAGAAGAATATTTAAATGCAGCGATTATGATCGAGCCGAGGGGAATTTATTATTATTTTTGGGCTTATATAAAGTATGACTATTATTACAGAAAACATTTTAGATCAACACCGGATTATCAGAAATTGTTAGAAACGGCTTCATCCAGCGGATATTCGGAATATGATGTGCATAATTTGTTTGATCTGTTGGAAGTAAAGAAACCGGATGCCATGAGATGACGGAAAAACGTTTTTTTATGCGATGATAAAGGAATTAAAAAATACGAATGAGAGGAAAGAAAAGATGAATTGTCCAAAATGTGGAAGAGAGATCAGGCCAACAGATAAGTTTTGTATTGCCTGCGGGGCTAAATTAGAAAATCATGGAGAGGAGAATGAAAATTTCAACGCTGCATCGATGAGAAAACTGGCTGGGAAAACGGTAAATCATGCAGCTGAGTCTTTGATGGGAACAAGCAGAAATGGAATTGATTTTATGGTGCGCCGGTATTTTTTCGGTTTTGGAGATTTTATAGCTGTTTCAATCTGTGCTTTTGTGATCAGTTTACTTTTGAAACTGTTTTTGGGACATGAATATTTGATGGGACCTATGAATAAGTTTGGTTATTTTTGTTCTGTCATTGAAATTTTGGCGTTTTTAGTATTTGTTGTATCTTTAGAGGAGTCTATGCATGCAAAATCAAATGGCAGAGCGAAAACGAAAGTCGATGAGGCCACTCAGAAATATATTTCTGAGTTAAAATCCAGAGCAATTGAAAAATTCAATGTGGATGAGGAACAGTTGGAAGAAGTAGAGCCGGTTGTTATAGCCGGAGCAGGAACAACACCGCGTATAAATTCTTTAGGTAATACTGCAAATGCCAAAAAAATTGTCAGCCTTTTAGAAAGATTTTATTCGAAAGATCCATTTGAGGCATACAGGGTTGATAAGGATGCTATGCCGAGATACTTATTGATACAGACTACTGTTTATGCGTTTACGGATACACAATTGCTTGTGTATGTAGGAAATATTGATATTTCAACGGGCATGATATATGACGAAACGGTGTCGGAAGTGTTCTATTCGGATGTAAATTCTCTCGTGCAGCAGGAACTTTTAAAGAAATATAACAAAAAGTATTATACGGTAAAATATTTGATGCTGGATATCTGCGGAATTTCCAAAATAGCTGCGTTTGATACAAGATTAGTCCCTGACGTTAACGAACGCCTGGCAGGAATGGAAAGCTACATAAGAGAAAAAAAGAATTAAAGATTTACAGTGGGGAGAAAGAAAATGTTTTGTAGAAAATGTGGAACTGAGAATGAAGATCAGGCAGTATTTTGCAAAGAATGTGGAGCAAGACTGGTCTTGGGACCGTCATTGGAATCACAGATAAAGAAATTGGTAAAGCGGATAGCCTCTCTGCCTAAAAAATATAAAGTAGGTGCGGGAATCGGAATCGCAGCCATCGTGGTGATTCTTATTGTAGTGGCCAATTTAAATTCCACCATCAATTTAAATAACTATGTTACGGTAACCTTTGAGGGTTATGATGGATATGGAAAAGCAACTGCGACGATTGACTGGAATAAAATTCTGGATAAATATAAGAAAAAGATTTCTTACACATCCAAAGCAAAATCCAAATATGAATATGCTTTATTCGGATATTCAATGGAAGAATTACTCGGGAATTGTGTTTCGGTGTCTTTAGAGAAGGAAGACGGATTAAGCAATGGAGATCGGGTAAAATATGTCTGGAACATTGATGAAAACCAACTGAAAAAGTATGTGGACTGCAAAATAAAGTATTCAGATGAAACCGTAGATGTATCAGGACTAGAAAAGATAAAAACATTTGATCCATTTGAAAATCTTACGCTTACCTATAGCGGAATAAGTCCGAATGGAACGGTTGCGATAAGTTATACGGGAGATGTACTGGATGAAGATGAATTTTATTGTGATACAGATTCCGGTCTGAGTAATGGTGATGTCATCACCGTTTATTTAAATTCGGATGATATGGAATATTATGTAGAAAATTATAAAATGATCCCTTCCGAGACGGAAAAGGAATATACCGTGGAAGGACTGGATAAATATGCATCTTCGGTTAAAGACATTAGCAAGGAAATGATTGCTGCCATGAAAAAACAGGCAGAAAGTGTAATTACAGAATATACGGCAAAAATGGGTTCGGATTGTACGGTAGATTCTGTTACATTTGTAGGCGATTATTTGGAAAACTGTAAAAATGATAATTACGCAGATAAGCAGAATTGTTATGGAGATGTATACAAAATCAAGTTGCATGTAAAACCGTCCGAAGATTACAAGGCTGTTAAAATAGTTGAGTATTATGATGTTCAATTCCATAATATCGTTGTAAAAGGAAACGGGGAATGTGAGGCAGATCTTTCCGATTATTATACACCGGGTGAGAATTTTTCGAAGGACTGTTATTATGGGCCGGAAGATTATGACTATTATACTTATTATTTTGACGGATTCGAAACACTGGATGATGTGAAAAATGCCCGTGTCGACAGTGTGGCAGCAGACTACGATACCGATTGGAATATGGATGGAGGAGATCAGGCAGAAGTTTCGGATCAGGGGCTGTTGTGTTCGTACAGTACCAAAAGAAAAATCACCGAAGAAGAAATACAGGGGTATTTAAACAAAGACTATTCTTCCTATCATTTTCCGGGGGACAGAAGTGTTATTCAGATGATTATTAATGAAATGTATGCTTTGAATGGATATAAATTTCAGGATGAAGACTTGAAAAATTATTATGAAAAGCAGGACTGGTACAATAAGATTGAAAGTAAAACAACGGATATGGCAGAAATATATAGAAATATGTCAAAGACCGAGCAGGATAACATTAAATTGCTAAAAGAATATAAATAGATGGTTAAATAAAATATGAAGAAAAAATATAAAAATTTTATCGGCTTGTTGTACATAATCGGAGCAATGTGTTTTTGCGTGGCCTGTGGCAGAGATGTGCAGACCTCTGTTTATTCACAGGAGAGAGCATCTGAGAATATGATTCGGGATACGGAGCAAGCAGGAGAAAATACAGAGCAGGAAAGGGAAGCGGTTGTGCAACAGGCAACTGCACAGGAAGAAATACACAGTAGAGATACTGAGGATACGCAAAAAGATAAAAATACAGAAAACACAACAGAAAAACAAAAATATACGGTGGTTATCGATGCAGGACATCAGGCGAATGGAGATTCACGATTAGAGCCGATCGGCCCTGGGGCAAAGGAAAAGAAACCCAGAGTGTCAAGTGGAACGAGTGGACATGCCAGCGGCTTAAAAGAATACCAGCTTACACTTGATGTTTCATTGAAACTACAGGCAGAGCTTGAACACAGAGGGTATCAGGTTGTAATGGTAAGGACAACAAATGACGTAAATATCAGTAACTCGGAGAGAGCGGCCATAGCAAACGATGCAAACGCCGATGCATTTATTCGGATTCATGCAAATGGATCGGAAAATACTTCGGTACATGGAGCCATGACCATCTGCCAGACCTCATCAAATCCGTATAATGGAGATCTGTATGACAAAAGTCAGGCATTAGCTTCGGCAGTGCTGGACGATCTGGTGTCTGCAACAGAGTGTAAAAAAGAGTATGTTTGGGAAACGGATTCCATGAGTGGGATCAATTGGTGCAAAGTGCCTGTCACAATCGTTGAGATTGGATATATGACAAATAAGGAAGAAGATTTGAAGATGGCAACCGATGAGTACCAGAACAAGATCGCAGATGGTATTGCGGATGGAATTGATGAATACTTGCAGGGAAAATAAAATTACGTTATGATAACAGTAGGAAAAGATTGCGGAGGAAAATAGAAAAGGAAAAGAGGTGAAAACTAAGCATTCGTGCGCAGAAAACAAATTGCGATGTTGCGGAATCGTGATTCACACAAACAGGAGGAAGCAATTTGAAAAATGCACCAGATAAGCTTCAGTGGCATCCGGCGTTTTGTGCCGCCGCGGGGCTGGAATTCCACGAAGATATTGAACGGCTGGAGTTAAAGCCGGAATACAATCTGAGCAAGGAACCAATCCGCATTGATCTTCTTATTATAAAAGAAGAAAGTAATAGGCGAATTAAGAATGAAATTGGCCACATCATGAGAACCTATAATGTGATCGAGTTTAAGAGCCCGGAAGATGCACTGACTATTGATGATTTTTATAAGACAGTTGGATATGCATGTCTGTACAAAGGTTATGGAGAACGTGTAGATGCAGTTCCAATCAATGAACTGACAGTATCTATTTTCAGAGCAACCCGACCGGAGAAAATGTTTTTGACATTGCAGAAGTATGGACATAAAATAGAAGAAAAATATCCGGGAATTTATTATGTGACAGAACATTTACCGTTTCCAGCGCAGATTATTGTGACACAGGAATTAGAGCCGGGAGAGCATCGAAGTTTGCGGATTTTGTCAAACCATGCGAAAAAAGAAGATATAGAAGAATTCCTGAGGAACGTGGAAGAAATGAATACACCGCGTGACCGACAGAATGTTGAGGCTGTGTTACAGGTAAGTGTCAAAGCAAATGATGAGTTATATCGTGAAATAAGGAGGGATGCGAATATGTGTGATGCGTTGAGAGAATTGATGAAGGATGATCTGGAAAATGCCAGAAAACTGGGAGAATCGGAAGGGGAGGCAAAAATCATTATCAATATGAACCGTAGTGGAATGTCCCCAGAAAACATTGCATCCATCACAGGTAAGGATCTGGATGAGATCAATGCGATACTGGAAGGAAAAGTTCCAGTGCTATTATAAGTAGCATCTAAAAATAACATAAGGAAGCAAAAAAGTGATGAGGTATGAGAAAAAACAATACATCATCACTTTTTTGATAAAATTTTGCATTTACTCTGAAAAATCGAAATGTGGCAAAAAAACAACTCATATTATTAACATAGAGTAAACGAATGGAGAAACGATATGAAGAGGATTTTCTTGTGAGAACGTTCGTTCTGATTTACAATAAGTATGTATTAGTTTGAATCGTGAAAAGCAGAGTCTATAGATTCTTCTACATTCTTGGAATCTAAATGATAGTGAATGTATATTGCAGATTTCACGGCATATGTTATAATATAAGCGTAAAGTAAAAGTATTATAGTACAAGGGATGTAGTTTCGGGAAATATTTCGTGGCTGCATATATAACAAAGTCTGATACAGACTAAAATAAGGGATATTCCCTGATAAAAGAAATCAGGGATGCCAAACTTTCCCTGTTTATATAGATATTTAGTCAAAAATAAGTAGGGAAAGGAAGGAAAAGCAATGGAACAAGAAAAGGTTACTATTAGTCTCGAAGAAAAAGTAGAAAAAGTTAAAGATCTTCGCCCAATTGATGACGTATTCTTTGAAGTCCTGGCAGATGATATACCATTTTGTCAGGAAATGTTGCGTATTCTTCTTGAGGACGAAAATCTGGTTGTCAAAGATGTAATTGTGTAAAGCAGTCAGAGAAATCTGTATGGTCGTTCAGTGCGATTGGATGCTTTATGTATCTTAGGAAATGGGAAAAAGTGCAATGTTGAGGTTCAGCGATCTGATAATGATGATCATGTCCGTCGCGTAAGATTCAATGCTTCAAGTATTGCTGTGAAAGATTCACAGAAAAATGAGAAGTTTGAACAAATCGAAGACATCATTGTAGTATATATTTCTCAGTTTGATATTTTTAAAGCAAACCATGTGCTCTACCATGTAGACAGCACGATTAGAGAAACGGGACACCGTATTGATGACGGACTCTATCGAGTCTTTGTGAATACGGAAGTGAAGGACGGAACTACAATTTCGGAATATATGGATTGCTTTCTTAAAAAGGAAGTCAATAATTCCAAATTTCCGGAGTTCACTGACAGAATGAATGTTTTAAAGCATGAAGAAAGGGGGCTGGATGCCGTGTGCGAAGTAATGGAAAGATATGAACAGAAAGCTGCTGAGAAAGCAATTGCGAGATCGAATGTTGATTCTATCAAGTATATGATCACAACATTTGGCGCTACGGAAAAACAAATTTTGGGAAATAAAAACTATTCCAAAAAGGAGTATAACACTGCCCTTAAGGAGCTTGCGGACGAAGGCAAGACCTTGTAAGCTGTGGAGATTTATTCACAGATAAGTTAATTTAAGGACCATCTCAGTAAAGAGGTGGTCCTTTTCTTATACCCTCGAAGCAGGATCATCTTCTAAAAGATCCTCAATTGCGCAATCCAAAGCATTTGCCAGTCGGTTCAAGATATCTCCCTGCGCATGATTGATGTTGCGAGTGCGCTGTTCATATGCCTTTATCGTTTGAAGGTTCACACCGGATCTGATTGACAATTGTCCCTGTGAAAGTTTTTTCTTCTCTCGTAATTTCCTAAGATTGCCCATTTTAAGCTAAAGTACCACTGTAGTAACCCGGAATACATGTTTGAATTCAACATTATAAATCATTTACGTTGATTTTACGTGAAATTGTGGGTACTATTCATAGTAGAACATGAAAATTAATAGTTGCCGTCTAAAAAGAACTTTGCAGAGTTAATTTTAGACATAAAAATGCACCAGATGGTTTGCAGACCATCTGGCGCCATGTACTATTCGTACACAAACTTAATTCCTATAAGCATCATATGATGACTATCGGTGAAAGTCAATATCCAATTCGAACAAAATTATTATATCATATATATACAAATTTATTAAACATGTCTTGTGCGCGAATCGTATCTAACTATTTCCATGTTACTAAAACAAAGGAGAAATTGTACTATTGAGCAAAAAGAAAAAGCAAACCAAGGGGGAAGTGCGCCCTAAAAAGCATTTGTCTCAGGATGAAAGGATCACCATCCAGACCATGCTTGATAACAGCGCAAAGCCTTATGAGATCGCACAGACGTTGAATAAATCTCCTTCCACCATCATTCGAGAGATTCGAAACCACACGAAAATCAACGACTGCAGGAAGTGGTCCACTTGCGGAAAACGAAGGATCTGTATTCGTACATACTGTAATTCGGTCTGCAAGAAATGTGACAAACGAAACTGTTGGGAGATCTGTCGTGATTATGAAAAGGATGAATGTCCCATACAAGATGCGTCGCCTCATGTATGTAATGGATGTGATCGGAAGTTCAACTGTGGAATGGAGAAGCGCTTATATAAAGGTGTAGACGCTCATACCGAGTATAAGGCAGAATTGCAGACGAAAAGGATTGGATTCGATCTGACGGAGGACATGTTGGATAAGATTGATCAAAAGGTATCCCCACTCTTAAAAGCGGGACATTCGCCATACTCTGTAATTCAGACCTTGGGAGATGAACTTCCTTGCAGCGAGGCGACATTATATCGTCTGATTGATGCATGCGCTTTGTCTGCAAGAAATGTTGACTTACAGGAACGTGTAAAAAGGAAGCCCAGAAAAAGGCGCATTTTAAGTAAGGACGCATATGCAATCATCACTGCTGAGAAAAAAGGCCATTTATGGACGGATTATCTGAAATATATCAGAAACCATGGATGCCATGTCGTGCAGCTTGACTGTGTAGAAGGAAAGAAGGAGGATAAGGCGGTCCTTCTCACGCTCCATTGGGTATCTGAGCATATGCAACTTTATTTTATTATGGATAATCAGACTTCTGAATGTGTTGTGGAGATGCTTGACAGAATTGAAACGGCTGTAGGTACGGAGGTATTTCGAGAAGCTATCCCAATTCTGCTGACCGATAATGGTCATGAGTTCATGGATGTAAAAGGTATGGAGAGGTCATGCATTTATCCTGATCAGAAAAGAACAAACGTGTTCTTTTGTGAACCGAATCGCCCGGATGAAAAGGGACACTGTGAGAGAAATCACCGGTTATTAAGAAAAGTGATTCCTAAAGGGACCTCATTGGAACCATACGATCAGAGAGACATTACGGTAATTACAAATCATGTGAACAGTTATGTCCGGAAAAGTCTTGGTGGGATGTGTCCTTATGATCTGGCGATGGAGCGTTTGCCGGAGGATTTCTTTGATCTGTTGGGCTTAGAGCTTATCACAAGAGAAAATGTAAATTTAACACCGATGCATCACGGACATCTTTCTGCTGGATGATAAGAATACCCTATCTGAGCTAATGCTTGGATAGGGTATTTCCTTGAAATTTCTCAGACTAAATGCAAAATATTTTATTTTCAGACTAAATGCAAACACTTTTTGCATTTAATTTGAAAAATAACCAGATACAAAAAATTTTAATTTAGTACTAAAGTATTCCCCCTTTCGTCCGATATATATGATAAGTAAACAAGGAAACCCCATTGTTTACCCTATAAGACAGACCTCTGACCGGAGCGTACGGCCGCAAAGAGGAAAAGCTTATAATTAAATATTCATATCAATTACAGCATGGAAGCTGTAACTTAATTCAAGGAGGAAATTATTATGGCAATGGTAGTACAACACAACATGACCGCAGCTAATGCAAACAGAATGCTTGGAACAACATCTAGTGCTCAGGCAAAATCAGCAGAAAAATTATCTTCAGGTTATAAGATTAACCGTGCAGGAGACGATGCTGCTGGACTAAAGATTTCTGAGAAGATGAGAAGCCAGATCCGTGGTCTCAACAAGGCTTCTGATAATGCACAGGATGGTATTTCTCTTATCCAGACAGCAGAAGGTGCTTTAAATGAGTCTCACTCTATCTTACAGCGTATGAACGAGTTAGCTGTTCAGGGTGCTAACGATACAAACCAGTCAATTGACCGTGATGCTATCAATCAGGAGTTAGAGGCGTTAACAGATGAGTTAGACAGAATCTCACAGACAACCCAGTTCAACAAACAGAATCTGTTAGACGGTAACTTCAAGGATAAAAAGCTTCAGGTTGGAGCAAATGCAAATCAGAATATTGAAATCAGCATTGATGCTATGAATGCGGATTCACTTGGTCTTGGCAAGGAGATGGTTACACAGGGCGGAACAACTCCAATAGCTGTTAAATATGATGGAATAAGCTATAAATATGCTGCTGATAAAACAGCAGCGGAGAATAAAACAGAAGCTATTAAATCATTCAAAGCGCAAATCAGTAAAAAAGTCTTATCTGCTGCTTTTACAGCTCAGTACGATAATACAACAGGTTCTATTTACTACAAAGCAACAATCGATGGAAAAGAGAAACGTTTTGCAGATGCTGCTAAAGCTAAAAAAGCATATTTAGATGATCAGCAGGCTAAAGCATCAGCAGCTATTACAAATGATTTCCAGAAATATGTTCAGACTAGCACAACGGCAGGAACAACAGGAAATGCAGGAGAAGTTCGTTATGGCGCTCGTGTTGATGATTATGAGTCTGCTAACAAAACAATTACAAAAGTTCAGGATGCCATCAATACAGTATCTACACAGCGTTCTGCACTTGGTGCATTACAAAACCGTTTAGAGCATACAGTTGCTAACCTTGATAATGTATCTGAGAATACTCAGTCCGCAGAATCTCGTATCCGTGATACAGATATGGCATCTGAGATGGTTGACTACAGCAAGAATAATATTCTTGCACAGGCTGGACAGTCTATGCTTGCACAGGCTAATCAGTCTACTCAGGGAGTATTATCTCTGCTTCAGTAATTAATACGAAATATAATAAACGTATGACAAATGAAAAGGAGGTGGCAGTAATGTCAGCTCCTTTTCTTAATAAAATATAAGGATGCATATGAAGTTAACAGAATTATATAAAGAAGTTTTTAACAGCTGTGTAGAATTTGCTGTATATGGAAAAACAACGATTGTCAGTGATATGAGAAAATTACTGCCTGAGCTAAAGGCATTTACAGAAGAATTTGTTCGTGAGAATAAATTTCAAATAAATAATGAAGAGTATGAACAGTTAGTCAGAGTCCTTTTGGATATTATGAAGGATATTGTTCAAGGAATAGATAATGAAGATCATGTATTATTAGAAGACACCTGTGAATTTGGGGTAAAGCCATTTCTGGAAATGTTTTTTTCAGAAGAAGAGTTAATGTGTTTGAGAAAAGAGGCATCGGATGGACAATAATATATATACGAATAATGTAAATGCATTACAGAATCGCTTTCCAGGATTAGCAGAAGTTGTTTCAAAAAAATTATATAATAGAGATCAGGACTTAAAAGTTCAAGTAGAAACGGCGTTTGACGGTAATCAAATACTTATAGTTAATAAGGATAATCGGACATTATATATAGAGGGAAAGAGAGAACCACAGAAGAAGGCACAGTGTGTGATTGAGCGGTGGGAAAAATTAAATAACGCAACGACGATTGTTGTTATAGGAATGGGGAATGTTACTTTTATAAAGGAGTTATTGAGACGGACTCCAAAGCAAATAAATATTATGGTGTATGAGCCATCAGTAGAAATATTTTTGACATTATTAGAAAAAGTAGATATTACAGAATATTTTAATAATAGAGCATTAGGATTAATTATAAATGGAATTAATGAAAACGAAGCAGAACCGGTTATAAAAGCATTTATTAATATTTCAAATTTAGAGTTTATAAAAAATTATAGAAGTCATAATTATCAGGAATTTTTTGGAACACAAATTTTAGATTTTTTAAAGAGATTGGATCGTATAATAACAGAAATTATAGTTAATGTTAATACGGGAATTGCTTTTTCGAAAGTTGAATCAAATAATATATTTCATAATATAGAGCATGTATGCAATGGATATGTCACAACACAATTATGTGATGTTATTCCGATAGATATTCCTGCAATCATCGTATCAGCAGGTCCATCTTTAAACAAGAATATAAATGAGTTAAAGAAAGCAAAGAATCGGGCGTTTATTGTTGCAGTAGATACTGCTTTGAAGCCATTAGTAAAGGCAGGAATTATTCCAGACTTATATGTTATTGTGGATGGGAAAAAACCGGAAATCTTATTTGACTTTGAAGAAGCAAAAACAATTCCATTAATGACAAGTATATCAGCACCATATAAAATTTTAAAAGACCATAAAGGGAAAAAGATTTTTTTCAATGAGGGCAATACTATTGTTAATCATTTATTTGCAATGAATGGAAAATTATTATATAGCGTAGCCTGTGGTGGATCTGTGGCATGCAGTGCATTTTCGCTTGTGTATAAAATGGGGTTTTCAAAAATAATTTTAGTAGGACAGGATTTGGCACTAACGGGCAATAAAACACATGCAGATGGCACTTTTCAGGAGAAAATGGATATTGTAGATACGTCGCATTCCGTTATGGTAGAAGGAAACTATGAAAAATTAGTGCCCACAAGAGCTGATTATAAAGTATATTTAGATTGGTTTAATTATTATATTGCAGGGTGTAGAGATGTTCATGTAATCAATGCAACAGAGGGAGGGGCAAAGATTCAGAATACGGAAGTTATGACGTTGCAGGCTGCTATTGAACGAGAATGTTCAAAGACGGTAGATATGGATGCATGTTTTTCCAAATTGAAACCTGCACTAAATGAAACAGAACGTTTAAAGGCAGTAGAATACTTAAACACGATTCCATCTATGTTTTCTCATTTGAGGAAGTATGTGGATAAAGGAATTAGTTATTATGAACAGTTACAAAAGATATGCAGCAACAAAAAAATTGATCAAAGAGCGTATTTGTCCAATTTAAATAAAAAAAATAACTAAAAAAATTGAAGAACATGAATTGTTTGGTATGATTTCTGACACGTTGGCAATTGCGGATTATATGGTCATGAGTGAACAATATTATGAAGAAGACAGTTTGCAGGCAGAGGGATTGGAAATTGCGAATAAAGGAATTCAATATATGAAGCTTGTGGATAAATGTATTGATTTATTTATACCGTTAGCAGAGGAAACGGTTGGGGAAATTAAATAGTTGATATATAATACATTTGGATAGATTTATTGCAGGAGGGAAAAATGTTAAACGGAAAAACAATTCTGGTAACTGGTGGAACCGGATCTTTTGGTAATGCGTTCACACAGTATGTGTTGGAGCATTATGAACCGAAAAAAATCATTATTTATTCCAGAGATGAATTTAAACAATTTAATATGGCGAACAAATTAAAAAAATATAAGGACAAATTGCGTTTCTTTATTGGAGATGTTCGTGACAAAGATCGATTATACCGTGCCTTTGATGGAGTAGATTATGTGGTGCATGCAGCCGCTTTAAAGCAGGTGCCAGCATGTGAATATAATCCAATGGAGGCGGTAAAAACAAATATCAATGGTGCAATGAATATTATTGAGGCGGCATTGGACTGTGGAGTAAAACGTGTCGTAGCGTTATCGACAGATAAGGCGGTAAACCCAATCAATCTTTATGGTGGAACCAAGCTGGTGTCAGACAAACTGTTTATTGCAGCAAATGCATATTCTGGGCAGAAGGATGTATGCTTTTCCATTGTAAGATATGGAAATGTAGCGGGAAGTCGTGGCTCTGTCATTCCATTTTTCCGCGGCATTGTAGCAAACGGAGGAAAAGAACTTCCAATTACTGATTATCGCATGACAAGATTCTGGATCAGTCTGGATGAGGGTGTTCAGCTTGTAATCAAAGCTTTATCAGAAGCAAAAGGCGGAGAGACATTTATATCTAAGATTCCATCATTCAAGATTACAGATCTGGCACAGGCGATTCTTCCAGACTGTAAGATGCCGGAGGTTGGAATCCGCGAAGGTGAAAAGCTTCATGAGGTTATGGTGACGAAAGAGGATTCGATGCTTACATATGAATATGAAAAGCATTTTATCGTATATCCGCATTTTGACTGGTGGAATACTTCGAAAATTCAGGCAGGTGGCAAAAAAGTAGAACCTGGATTTGAGTACAGCTCAGGAAAGAATACAGAATGGTTATCTGTAGATGATCTTGCCAGATTGCTTAAGGATGTGGAGGAGCATTAACCGGAAATGAATATTGCGATTATAACAGCCAGAGGTGGGAGCAAAAGGATTCCACATAAGAATAGAAAAGAGTTCTGTGGAAAACCCATCATAGAATATTCGATTCAGGCAGCTCTGGGAGCAGGTGTTTTCGATACTGTCATGGTTTCCACAGATGATGAAAAGATTGCGCAGATTGCGCGGGCTGCTGGAGCGGAAGTTCCATTTATGAGAAGTAAAAAAACGTCAAATGATTACGCGACAACTGCTGATGTTTTGTTAGAGGTTCTAGAACAATATGATAAAATGGGGCAACACTTTATCCATGCATGCTGTATTTATCCGACAGCGCCATTTGTGACATCCGAAAAGCTAAAGCAGGCAATGGAGATATTACAGAAAGAGGAACGATATAGTGTTATGCCAGTTACGGCATTTTCATTTCCACCATTAAGAGGAATGGTACAGCACGAGGGAAAAATTACGTATAAATGGCCCGAATATGCAATGAAACGTTCTCAGGATCTTGAGGAAATTTATCATGATTGTGGCCAGTTTTATGCATTTCAGGTAGATCAATTCCAAAAAGAGAGAAGACTCGTGGCAGATAACACAGCAGGGATTGTAGTTTCGGATCTTGAGGTTCAGGATATTGATAATGAGACGGACTGGGAACTGGCTGAAATGAAATATCGTTTATTGAAAGAGAAAGGCAGATTGTAAAATGAAAATAGGAATACGGGAGATTGGAGGGGGACAACCTGCATATATCATAGCTGAAATGTCAGCGAATCATGCAGGCGATATCAGCAGAGCGAAAGAGATCATTCATGCGGCAAAAGAGGCTGGTGCGGACTGTATTAAAATTCAGACGTATACACCGGATACTTTGACAATTGACTGCGATAATTCCTATTTTCACATTTCAGATGGAACCTGGAATGGTGAAAATCTGTATCAGCTTTATCAGAAAGCCTATACACCGTGGGAATGGCAGAAAGAATTGTTTGAGGAAGCAAAAAAAGCAGAAATTGATTTTTTTTCTACTCCATTTGACAATACATCCGTTGACTTTCTGGAAGAAATTGGAATTGGATTTTATAAAATTGCATCCTTTGAATTGGTGGATATTCCACTGATCGAGTATGTTGCCTCAAAGGGGAAACCAATGATTTTATCGACCGGTATGGCAACTCTGGCAGAAATCGATGAAGCTGTGGAAGCAGTGAAAAAGCGGGGAAATCGTAATTTTGCCCTGCTTCGTTGTGCAAGTGCATATCCGGCAATTACAGACGAGATGAATCTCAGAACCATGCAGAATATGGGGGATACATTTGGTGTGCCATATGGGCTGTCTGATCATTCCATGGGTTCTGTGGGGGCAGTGACAGCAGTTGCTCTGGGCGCTTCTATTATAGAGAAACATTTTTGCTTGGATCGTTCCATTGAAAATCCGGATTCTACATTTTCTATGAATCCCATGGAGTTTAAACAGATGGTGCATGATATTCGACAGGCAGAAAGGGCGATCGGTTCAGTAAAATATGGACCATCGGAGCAGGAAAAAAATAACCTGCAATTCAGACGGTCAATTTTCTGCGTGAAAGATATCCAGGAAGGCGAAAAACTGACCGAAGAGAATATCCGAATTATCCGACCAGGGTATGGACTCGCACCCAAATTTTATAAAGATGTTTTAGGACAGACAGCATTGGAGGATATCCAGAAAGGAACACCTCTTGCTTTTGAAATGATCGGAAAATAAAATACTGGAGGATGGAATGGGGCAATATTTAAGAAAAGCGACAATTGAAGACAGAGATTTGCTTTTTCAATGGGCAAATGATCCATTGGTTAGAAAAAATTCTTTTTCTACTGCGGAAATAGCTTATGAAGAACATGTGGACTGGTACAACAGAGTCTTGGATAGAGAAGACTGTATACAGTATATTTACATGGATGGTGAGTACCCGGTTGGCCAGGCCAGAATTACCTTAAACGGTGATTCGGCAGAGATTGGACTTAGTATTTGTGAGGAAATGAGATCGCGCGGATATGGACAGAAATTAATGGCTTTGATCAGTGAAAAAGTATTGAAAGAATTTCCGGATATCAGTAAAATATTTGCAGAGGTAAAACCGGAAAATTATGCTTCGCAAAATGCATTACTGCATGCTGGATATACAGAAACTTATCGTGTTTTTCAAATGGTAAGAGATGGGGAACATGGGAAATGATATATATCAGAGCAGATATGAACATGCAGATTGCAACAGGTCATATGATGAGATGCCTGTCAATTGCAGATGCATTAAGCAGTATGGAAAAAAGTGTGATATTTATCCTTGCAGATGATAAGGCGCTCAGCTTATTAAAGCAACGCGGTTATTATGCCATTGTCTTGCACACAGATTGGAACAATATGGAAGGAGAGCTTCCAGCTTTAAGGAAGGTTATTACAGAAAATCAGATTGATAAAATGCTGATCGATAGTTATCAGGTCACAGAAAAGTATCTGAAAGAATTAAGTAGATTTGTGAAGATCGTCTATATGGATGATCTGAATGAATTTGATTATCCAGTTGATGCTATTATTTGTTATGCAAACTATTGGAAAAAGTTTAACTATCCAATAGAACAGGTTGAAAAGCATTATTATGTGGGAACAAAATATGTTCCCTTGAAGTCAGTTTTCTGGAACTGCGGGAAAAAAGTAATAGCGGAACAACCAGAAAAGCTTCTGGTGTTAACAGGTGGAAGTGATCCTTATCATGTTTCTGAACTTATTTTGAATTGCATTGATCTGTATAAATTTCGAAATATTGATGTCATTTGTGGAATGTATAATACAGATTACAGAAGACTGGTAAAGCATTATAAAAAATATGTAAATATCAGATTTCATCAGGCAGTAAACAACATAGAAGCTTATATGCAGAATGCAGATATTGCAATTTCAGCAGGTGGAACAACATTATATGAGTTATGTGCTTGTGGAACGCCAACGATTTCTTATTCATTTGCTGATAATCAATGGTACAATGTCAGACAGTTCGAGGAAGATGGAGTAATTGATTATGCAGGTGATGCCAGAGTAGATGATATAGTTGGAAATATAATGTTTTATTTAGAAAAATATAGAGCAGATTTTCAATTGCGTAAGAGCAGATCTGAGAGAATGCAAAAAATGGTAGATGGAAAAGGCGCGACACGAATTGCTAAGATATTGATATATGAAGAGTAGAGTATACTAGGGAGAAATGAACATGTATAAAACAGAACAGGAAAATTTTTGGAAGGGTACATTTGGAGATGATTATGTAAGCAGGAATACTGAGGAGACATGCTTAAGTGGAAAAATTGCTTTTTGGAGTAATATTTTATCTAAGACCAGTGGTGTTCAAACATGTATAGAATATGGTTCTAATATTGGATTAAATCTTAAGGCAATTAAAATGTTACATCCACAGATGAAGTTAAATGCTGTTGAAATAAATGATACAGCAGTGGAGGTTATGAAGAACGATCCGAATTTGCCAGTGAAAATATTTCATGATTCAATATTAGATGTTGAGATAAATGATATATATGATTTGGCGTTTACGATGGGAGTATTAATTCATATCAATCCGAATGAATTAAAAACAGTTTATGAAAAATTGTATACATCGTCGAAAAAATATATACTGATTGCAGAGTACTATAATCCAAGTCCAGTGGAAATTCCCTATAGAGGAAATAAAGAGCGTTTATTTAAAAGGGATTTTGCGGGAGAATTTTTGGATATGTTTCCAGATTGTAAATTAGAAGATTATGGATTTGTTTATCATAGGGATAATAATTTCCCATTGGATGATATAACATGGTTTTTAATGAAAAAAGAACAATAGAAATCGAGGCAGATGGAAAATGATACCATACGGAAGACAGACAATAGAAGAGGATGATATACAGGCAGTTGTAGATGTATTAAGATCAGACTATCTGACAACAGGTCCGAAGATTGCAGAATTTGAAAAAATGGTTGCAGATTATGTTGGAGCAAAATATGCTGTTGCAATCTCCAATGGAACATCGGCACTTCATGCGGCGTGTTATGCAGCAGGAATAAAACCAGGAGATGAAGTAATTACAACTCCATTAACCTTTGCTGCATCAGCAAATTGTGTGTTATATTGTGGTGGAACTCCGGTATTTGCAGATGTTGATCCGAAAACTTATAATATTGATCCGGAAGATATCAGAAGAAAGATTACTGATAAGACGAAAGCGATTATTGCTGTTCACCTTGCAGGACAGCCTTGCGATATGGATGAGATCCATAAGATTGCAGATGAACATCATTTGATTGTCATTGAAGATGGTGCGCATGCACTTGGTTCGGTATATAAAGGAAAGAAAGTTGGCAGTTTATCTGATATGACAACGTTTAGTTTTCATCCGGTAAAGCCAATCACAACCGGCGAGGGTGGAATGATTGTTACCGATAATGAAGAACTTTATCAGAAAATGATATTATTACGTAGCCATGGGATTACAAGAGATGAAAAGCTGATGACACGAAATGATGGTCCGTGGTTTTATCAGCAACTGGATTTGGGATTTAATTATCGGATTACCGATATTCAATGCGCATTGGGATGTAGCCAAATGAAAAAGCTGGATCGTTTTTTGGTACGGCGCAAGGAAATTGTAGCGCGGTATAATGAGGCATTTTCTGATTGTGAAAATATTATTACCCCGTATCAACTGCCGAAAACAGAAAGTGGATGGCACCTGTATATCATTCAGGTTAAGAACTGCGATAGAAGAAAGGTGTTTGAACAGCTTCGGAATGAGGGGATCGCGGTAAATGTTCATTACATTCCAGTTTATATGCATCCGTATTACCAGGAGCATGGATATGCTGATGTGCATTGTAACAATGCAGAAGAAGTTTATTCCCATATAATCAGTCTTCCACTCTATCCGACACTTACAAAGGAAGAACAGGAGTATGTGATTAAAATGGTAATAGATATTGCACATTAAAAAAATTAACTCAACTTTCCCACCAGTAAATCTGGTGTAAATACTTGATTTTCAAGCAAAACAATTAAACAAATTCGTGTATTGACATAAAAAAGCACCTAATCTTTGGTATAATAAAGTCACCACAACAATAAAAACCAAGAAAGGTGCCAACTTTATGATAAACCAAATGAACACAAATGACCATACCGAAAATCAATTTTTTCATGCATTAAAGGAACTTCAGATTGCAAAACTGCTTCGCAGGGCCAATATCACGAAAACCTGTGGTGTTTCTGCTTATGAAGTATTCCAGTTTTTGTTGCTGCTGGTATTTCAGGGCAAAAACCTGTTCCGGTTTCTGAATTCCAAACACAAAGAACAAGCAGTTTCAAAAAACACATACTACCGGTTCCTGAATGAAGTATCCTACAACTGGAGCCGGTTTCTGATGCTCCTTGCGGTAAAAGTGACTTCTGCTTTTGACCGACTCACGCGTCCGGAACGGGTAAACGTCCTTAGCCTGGACGATTCCGTAATTAAGCGTAACCGCAGTAAAAAAATGGAACTGCTGGCACGCGTCTATGACCATGTGGAACATAAATTCCAGAAAGGTTTTACCCTGCTTACGCTTGGCTGGTCAAATGGATACAGCTTTGTCCCGACAGGTTTTAATCTGCTGTCTTCAGCCTCTGAAAGCAACCGTTATAATGCAGTTTCGGATAGCATTGACCACCGAACAAACGGTTATAAAGTTCGGAAGGCAAGTATGATGCACAAAACAGATGTTGCGGTCCAGCTTATCCGGAATGTGCTCACTGCTGGAATAAAGGCTGATTACGTGCTTATGGATACCTGATTTACCACAGAGCCAATGCTCAAAGAGATTCTGGATACAGGAATCCATGCAATCGGCATGGTAAAGCAGCTGCAACAGCGTTATACCTATAATGGCAGACAATATACGCTTCCGGGATTGAAAAAATTCGTTGATTTTTCCGGTGCCAGAAATATCTTTGGTTCCCTTGTTGTCACAACCAAAACCGGGATTCTGGTTAAGATTGTATTTGTACGCAACCGTAATAAAAAAAGTGAATGTCTCTATCTCCTGGGCACGGATACTTCATTGAATGATGCAGAAATTGTACGTATTTATGGGAACCGTTGGTCAATTGAATGCTTTTTCAAGGCATCAAAATCATTCCTGAAATTAGGCTCTGAATTCCAGAGCCATAATTATGGTGCAATGGCAGGTCATGCGACCATTGTATTTACGCGATATATCATTTTGGAATGGCTTCGGCGGAATCAGAATGACCAGAAGACATATGGGGAACTTTTCTTCATGTACTGTGAAGATATTCAGGACATGGATTTAACCAATGCACTGCAGAGCCTTATGGCTCTGTTTGTAGAACATATATCAACACTTCGAGCAGATATCACATCTGTACTGAAAAGTAAAGTAACCGAATGGATTGCATCTCAAGCCGCATTTATTCGGGAATATCTGCTGGGAAAGTTGAACTATTTACAAATATCCTCCCACAGACGTATAATAGAAATACGCCTAAAGGAGGATTTTTTTATTGAAAAAGCAATTATTTCATGGATCGGATCATATAATTGAAACTCCGATATATGGAGTTGGAAAAAAACACAATGATTATGGACAGGGCTTCTACTGTACCGAAGATATTGCCTTGGCAAAGGAATGGGCGGTATCGGAGGAAAAAGACGGATATGTTAATGAATATGAGATAGAGACAAATGGTCTGCATATTTTAAATATAAATGATGGCAGCTTTACCTTGTTACACTGGATGGGGCTTTTGTTGAATAACCGCGCGTTTGTATTGGCAACACCGCTGGAAAGGGAGGCAAAACGGTACATTACCGATTGTTTTCCAGTTCCATTAGCAGGAGTGGATGTAATTATAGGATATCGTGCAGATGACAGTTATTTTTCTTATGCAAGGGATTTCATCAGCGGTGTTATATCGTACGAGCAATTAGGGAAAGCTATGCAGTTGGGAAGCCTTGGAGAGCAGTACTGCCTTAAAACGGAAAAGGCATTTCAGCATCTTAAATTTATAGCGAAAGAACACGTCCCTTCTGCCGAGTGGTATTCGAAAAAGATGTTGCGGGATCGGAATGCCAGAAACGGATATAAGGACATGGAAAAGGAAACCTATCACAGGGGGGAATTGTATATTTCCAGAATCATTGACGAGGAGATGAAAAGCGATGATTTATTCTTACGATAAAGTATATTTAAGAATTGCACAGCGTGTACTGGGCGAGATGCTCAATTATGCCGTATATGATTGTGGATATGAGTTGAACGAGTATTATCGGCTTTTTACAGAATCTTCATACAGTGAGCGTTTTTCAAAAGGAGACTCATTTGTAATTGCGGGAATGTCAGGGGCAGAGCTGGCCATTCGTGTGATGGATGTGCCGGATGACGAAATTGTTGCGCCGGGATATTATTTTGAAAAAAGCCCGGAATATTGGACCGGATGGTTGTTGGCATATTATCAATGGATGAGTGGGAAAACCTTTGCGGTGATACAAAAAGAAGTCCCAGTTGAGAAAATTCGTGATTTATATCATCCATATCATGAGATGGATATTACGCAGGGAGTGCAAAAATTAAGAGAGATTGCTCAGCAGAACAGGGTAGAAAGTTATCTGAAGTTGTTACGGAAAAGAGCCAGACTCAGTCAGAGCCAGCTTGCGGAGGAAACAGGGATTCCCGTCAAGACGATTCAGCAGTATGAACAACGGAGGAAAGACATTAACAAAGCGCAGGCGGAGTATGTTATTAAACTTTCGCAGGTGTTGTGTTGCAAACCTCAGGAACTGATGGAGATAAATGAATGAAAAGCCTGCTTTTCATTCATTTAAGGATAGGGTATACTATATGAAAAAGGCAAAGACAGTGTTGATTGTGGAATGATCTGGTAAATATTGTCTGGTTGGTGCGCCTGAAGGGCATAGCAAGGGATACTACACCAGCATCCCAAGCGTTCCCACCACAATCAAC
>ERZ1034847.295-NODE-295-length-24711-cov-7.289260_pt1 | contig 24711 bp, 22 predicted proteins | sample MGYA00520633_ERZ1034847 | MGnify/ENA primary metagenome ERZ1034847 (study PRJEB33766, sample SAMN09781732) | gut metagenome | biome: gut microbiome | host: Homo sapiens | place: Madagascar | study: EMG produced TPA metagenomics assembly of the PRJNA485056 data set... | reverse complement strand
TAAATGTTTAAATTTGAAACAACTTTCTTAATTAAGAAAGCTTGCTTTCATCGTGTTCTGACAATAACATTCACTCATTTAACGAGAATCTAGCATCATTCTTTTCTCGAAAAAAATTTGATAAAATAATTGTTATGTTTCATTATCTGTAAATGTTTCGCTAAAAATTTTATGTACATGAACTCCCCAATCAAATGTTTTCTTGAATTGTTCTATTTTCTGATATTCATCACATTTTGACAACCAATAAGAAAGACCAACTTTTTATCTAATAGCAAAAAAATAAGCCAATACTTGAAAGATAATCTGCACTCCTTCAATATATCGGTTTTATCTCATGGTACGACGGCTCACTCAATTATTGTTCTGATCTTGAAAAACGATAGAAACAGCCAAATGCTTTTATTCTAAAACATGTGCTTTTTATGTTCCTTGAAAAAGCCAAAACCAACATTGACACACTTTACTCGCCCAAGTAAACTCTCCCCTATTTGTTGCACTTGCTATCTTCATTTTACTCGTTATCCTCAGGTGTATGTTTTTGGATAAAAAAATGGACTGGACACATCGTATCCAATCCATTTATGGCACAGTAAATAAAACACATGTAATTCATCTATTTTTCTCATCAAAGAAGGTAGATTTCTCCTTTAAGATTCGATACAATAAACGAAGTTGATGGTTTCCATTGACTATGGCAAACTTGATTGGTCAATGTGGTTGACTTTTTCAAGACCTCTGTTTCTGGCTGCCACTAGAAATGGAGGTGCCTTTTTTATTCGGCTGTTTCTATCTGTTCCTTATAATACTGATCGCTTACGTGGTAGTCAAGAGAAAACGAAAACCTACAAAAAACTGTACTGTTTTTCTCCCAGATTTTTGTCAAAAATATTTCTCCTTCTTTTAGACCCTAAAAACAACAGAGAAAGTTAGCGATCTAAAACGACCGCTACAGTTGCAACTCTATTCAATCATTTCTGGATTTTTACCTTCTGCTTGATAAACTCTTGGCTGATCTGCTATCTACTAAAAGCTAACTTTTAATATTTCAGACGATGTCAAAAAGTCTCGAAACACTGATTCCCATTTCAAGACTTTCTTAACGCTCCGATGCATTTTATTTCGTCCATTCATCGCAAGACTATTTCTTAGCGAATCAAATCGACATCTGGCGCATCTAGTAATTGTTGAACCTGTTTTCTAGTTGTGAGCGGAACATCTCCTTGGATTGCGTGAGCCAAACGAGCATTTCCTGTTGCAAACTCGACGGTTCTAGTCAATGACCAGTTTTCCGCATATCCTAATAATATCCCAGCCGCAAAAGCATCCCCTGCACCAATTCGGTCTAAAACAAATAACTCGTAAAAAGGTGTTTCAGCGTCTTCTGTGACGGTGATCAAATATCCTTTTAATTGTTTTCTTCCTTCATGGCTGGTTCGTTTCGTACCAGCAAACCATTCGATGTCATAATAAGCTAAAAAGGATTGGATATAGGCGATAGGATTTTTCGTTGAATCGCTTGTTCGCCATTCTAATAATTCCGTCAAATCACGGATCGAGCCAAATAAAATCGTACAATAAGGTAAAATTTCCTCATAGCGTTGTTTCAAGATGTTTCTTTGATCTTGTTCCTGGTTCAATGTTGGCCGAAAGTTGAAATCAAAACATACTTTTTTTCCCTGAGCATGTGCTTTCTTGGCAAGAGAAATCGCTGTTTCGGCACACTGATCAGACAAACTCAAACTGATCCCGCAAATATGCACAAGATCTACTGTTTCAATAAACGCCTGTAATTCATAGTCATTTTCTTGAGACAATCCAAAAGAACTATGTTTTCGATTTTGGTAAGTAACTTCAGTAGGACGAACACCATACCCCATTTCTGCGAAATAGGTACCGATATGTTGTTCTTGTTGGATTACATACTTCGTTTCAACACCGATACTTTTTAAGTTAGCTAATGCAGCACTGCCTAAGCGATTATCGGGCAGAGCCGTCAATAGATAACTCTCCATATCAAAATGAGCTAGATTACCAACTAGATTCACACCTGTTCCGGTATATGCCAGTCTTAATGTATGGGTTTGTTCTAGCATCAAGTGTTCTGGAGGTGTCAATCGCAACATCACTTCTCCGAATGCCCCAAATTTCATTTTCTCACCTTTTTTCATCTTAGCTGACAACTTTTTTCATGATTTGTAGTAATGTCCGGACATCCTCTGGCTTCGTATTGCCCGTTTCAGGGTCAATAATCGAGCTGTAGACATGAGGAATAATCTTTTTCACCTTGGCATCGACAGCGATTTGAAGGATCTCTTCAAAGTTGGTTAAATCAATTCCTCCTGTTGGTTCTAATGCAAAATCATAAGTGGCACAAGCTTGCGCTACCGCCTCATACTCTTTTTGATGTGCTAACCCTTTCATTGGAAAATACTTGATTGATGTTCCTCCCATATCTTGCAGTAAGCGAATCGCTGTTTCAATCGTGACTACGCCTGCTGTACCTTGAGAACTTAAAGGACCGGTTGCAATATTGACATACCCTTCTTTACCTGTTGGTGAAACTAATCCATTGACCACTGTTTCATTTTGACCTAACACAGCTCGTGAAGCACCCACTCCAGTAAATACTTGGTTCACATGTTGTGGTTGCAAGACTTTTGCCAAACGAGTCACCATTTGACTCTGGTTTGGATCACCTGCTCCCAAGCCAACTGATAGCGCATTATTCGTTGCTGCTTGATACTTTTTCATGTCAGCAATCGCTGCTTCGTCTGTTTTATAGTTTTTTGAAAGCACCCCTAACAAAATATGTCCTTCAGCTGCTTCATAACACTCCACCGCATTTTCAACAGAATTAGCTAAAACATTCAAACAAACTTGATCGTGTAAATAGTTAGGAATTCGTGACATTTTTTTCTCTCCTTTTTCACTCAAGATAATTTTGTTTCATTCATGATTTCTTGCAGGCGAACAATGATTTTTTGCATTTCTTCTTGATTGACCGAACGTATGTCAAATTCAATGATACCATGATTCGCTTGATAATCTCGTGTATAGACTGCTGGATTTTTTTCTTTTAGTGCCTGAATAACTGAATGTGCAGAACGATCACTGATTTTAACACTCGCTCGATAAATCTCTCGACCAGCTGGATCTTGAACAATAGTTGCTGACAAATGATCAATGTGATTCAACTCTTCAACAAATGGTTGTAAACGGTGCTTCATTGACTCACCAGATTCACTGCCATGTTCAAGATAATCGGTGACCGCTTGAGTAAACCCTAAAATATTCTCTTTACCGATTTTCATCGAACGACCGATCCCTTTTGATTGTAATCGCACCCATGGTATATAAGGATTCTTTCCAATCACCATTCCTGCACTTGGACCTTCGATCGCCTTTGCACCCGAATAGATCACTAGGTCCGCTCCTAGTTTAGTGTATTTGAATAAATCCTCTTCTGCTGCTGCATCAACAATCAACGGGATTTCATGTTTTTGGGCAACGGCTACTGCTTCTTCTACTGACAACATACTTTTTTGAACCGTATGGTGACTTTTGACATAAAGAATCGCTGCGGTATTTTCAGTGATACAGCTTTCAAGATGTTCAGTGCTACACATATTGGCATAACCTGCCTCGATTACTTGCCCCCCACCTTGTTGAATCATTAATTCAACGGATGTGCCGTAATCAACATTGTGTCCTTTGGGTAAAATAATTTCCTTTTTCTTGATAGTTGTTGAATAAGGATGATAAACATGAGTTAGACTTCCTTTGCCAATAACCGCTGCCACTGCTTGAACAATACCTGCAGAAGCACAAGAAACGATCTGAACATCCTCAACTGCTAAGAGATTCGCCAGGTAAGCACCCGTTTTTTCACTCAGGTCTGACATTTCAAAAAAATGTTCGCCGCCAAAGCGTTGCGCTGCCAAAACAGATTCCGATACTTTGGAAACACCTAAAATCGTCATCCGGCCTGAAGCATTGATCACTTCTTTTAAATTGAATTTATCATAACTTACACTCATAACTCTTTCCCCCAATAACTACGCTAACTGGTTTGATTTGTTGATCGATCACTTGCTGTTGCCCATTCGAGTCAGTAATCGTCTTTTCTTGGTCAACAAATTCAAATATTGTAAAATCCGCATCAAAACCTACTTCTATCTGACCTTTCGTTCCTAAATGGAAATTTTCAGCCGGCACACAAGTTACCTTTTCTAAAATTTCTGACCAGGAATAGCCGATAAAATGCAATTTTTCCATCGTTGTCGCTAAATCGTAAACGGGGCCGTTCTTTCGATTACGAATATAGATATCCGTGCTAATAGAGTCCGCTTTGATTCCTTGGTCATAGGCTGCTTTTGCCACCTCAAAATTAAAACTGTCAGTGCCATGACCAATATCGAAAATCACCCCTTTGGCTAAGGCATCTTTGACAAACGGTTTAATCTGATGAGTTTCTTTCTCCATAATCCCGTTATCTTTCCCATTAAAACAATGGGTCAAGATATCGCCTTTTTCCAGAAGCTGCAAAATTTCTTCTAAATGTGGTGAGGCAGAGCCAATATGCACCATCAAAGGAATTTGATGATTCTCTTTTTGAATTTTTTTCGCCCATTCCAGCGGTGTCAATCCATTATTCCCAACCACGGTTTTGCTCATTCTAGCTTTGATTCCCACGATAAATTCTGGAAATTCAGTCAATTTTTCTTTGACCAAATTCGCTTGTATCTTGGATAAATCAGCTAATTCATCTTGTTCTACGATGCCCCACTTTGAAATATTCAACAAGGCATACACATTGGTTTTGGCTTTTTTTGCTCGTTCATAAAATTGATGGATATTTTCGGCACCTGTTGTTCCTGCATCGATAACCGTTGTTACCCCTTTACTCACACCAATCTGGTCTGGGTAATCATAATATAAAGTCATTTCCTCAAAACAATGGACATGGTCATCGATCCAGCCAGCAGAAAGATAGTGCCCTGCCTGCAACGTTTGTTCTGTTTTTCCTTTTTCTGGGATACTTGTTGCGATTTTCTGGATTTTTCCATCATTGATCCCAATATCCATTGTTTCGCCAGTTAGTGTACGAGCATTTCTGATCACTAAATCGAACATCACAACGCCTACTTTTCTATAAATTTGAACTTCGACCATGGGTGGATAAAATCTAGTAAGAGATGTTCTTCTGGTACAATTGCACCAACTTTATTTTTCCTTGCATCCCGATGGGGTTCTAAAACAATTTGAAGTTCATTTTTGTATTTGCCAAATGTATCATTTCCAATGACTACATCACCAATTTGAAATTCATTTTCATTGTCATGGGCTTCATTTTTTGCATCTTTATATTTTTTTCGAACTTCAGTGGAACGAATAACCTGTTCAGTGATATCCCCTCGACGAACATGTTGTTCTCCTAATACAATTTGTCGTTCTACTTCATGAGCAGCTGTCTGCCACTCGATCGTAAATACTGTTTGATAGCGATCCATTTCCCCTAACATACGCAGCTCTTCTTCAGATGCGTAGGCATTTCCAATAATGACATCATCGATCAACCCAGTAGCAAACAAATGTTTTGCTACTACATGGACCGGTAAATGACGGTGCATCTCTAACGTAGTCAACCCATCATTGATATCCCACGGTCCGATTGTTCCCACCTGAGAAGAAACAAAAGCAGCCGTTCGTAACCCTTGTTTTTTAAATCGTTGGCTGCAAGACTCAAAAAATCGGTAAGGTAAGCCTGTTCCTTCTTGAGGATAAAAATTATGACACCCATAGAGAAAGGGTTTATTTGCTTGATGAGACAAAATATTATCCAAATAAGCAACATCATTACTCATATTCAACTCAATCGCTAAATGATAAGGGTTATATGACAGCAAAGCTTCTTTTCCGCCGTCAAATCCTAAATCAAGACGGATTCCATCTGCACCAGTTTCGTGGAAAAAACTTAAGTCGTCATACGAAATGTCCAACTGTTCAAAAATGTTGGGAGCAACATCTAAAATCGTTTCAAATCCCAATTCTTTCGCAAAATGAATCAATTTTTGAAACTTTTGTTTTACGATCAGAGGATCTTCCGTTACTTCTAACATACTCATAAAAATACGGGTAAACCCATAACGTTGTGCTAATTGCAAATATTCTTGATCTTTGATTGGATCACTATGATCTGGGTAAAGTGAAATCCCTAGTGCACGTTTCATAGCCACTAACCTCCATTTTTTATTATGCTTGTTCCTCGGTAACGCCCGTCACCATTGGTGCTTCTTCTTGCGCTTGTTCTTCTGCTTCACGAGCCAGTTATTGTTTTTCGAATACTTTGAAGAACGGATAATAAATAGCCAATGTGATCAGGAAGTTAGCAATAACTAACACGCCAGCTGCTACGCTCCAGTTTGTACTCATCCAAGCGGCGATTGGCGAAGGAATAGCAAATGGTAACCGAGCCGTCATCATTGGGATGAGACCACTAACCGTTAAGACATATGACAAAGTAGTCGTTACTAACGGTGCAAGAATGAACGGAATCCCTAATACCGGATTCATTACAATCGGTGCCCCGAAGATCATTGGTTCATTGATGTTGAATAGTCCTGGTAAAATCGATAATCGACCTAAACTCTTTAAATATTTTGATTTGGAGAACATGAATAAAACCACTAAAGCCAAGGTTGTTCCTGCGCCACCAATCCACACGTACCACTGTAAAAACTGTTCTGTAAAAATATTCGGCATATTATGAGCATTCGCACCAGCGTTGAAAGCATCAATGTTTTCAGCAATCGAAATATCCCAAAATGGGCGAATCACTGGGCCCATAATGGCTGGGCCATGAATCCCAAGAACCCAGAAAAAACAAATCAAGAAGACTGTTAATAAACCACCAAACAAACTATTTCCTGCAAGTATGCCTTTTAGCGGCATCAATAACTCACTTAAGAACCCATTCAGATCAAAACCAAGCATATGTCGGATCACCCAGAAGAAAATCAAAATCACCGCTCCAGGAATCAACGCAACAAAAGAGTTTGTCACTTCTGGTGGCACCCCATCAGGCATCTTGATTGTAATTTTCTTTTCAATGAAGAAACGATAAATCTCGACAGAAATAATTGCTGTAACAATGGCACCAAATAATGAACCTGATCCTAGATTCGCAATATTGATATAACGTCCTGCTGTGATTCCTTCCAAGTCTTCTAATACCTGTGTCGGTGGCGCTGCCACGATCAGAAAAGACATCAATGCTAATATACCAGCCGTCAAGGAATCAACTTTATAACTTTTTGCTAATGATGAAGCAATCCCAAATGTTGCGTATAATGCCAAAATCCCTATCGTATAACGAAAAGGAATATCCAAAATTTGCCGATAGGGTTCAATCACTGCTGCCACAGATTCAATCGGAATGTTCAGTAAAATCGTAAAAAATGAACCGACGATCGTTAGTGGCATCGTTGCAATAATTCCTTTTCTAATTGCCGTCATGTGCCTCTGTGTTCCAATTCGGTTAGCTACTGGCATAATCTTTTGTTCAATCAATCCTACAAACTTATCCATTACCGCCCTCTGCTTTTATAACATTATAATGTTTATCAAAGTGATCGTACCATATTATGCTAACTTTGTAAACGATTTCTATAAATAGTAAAAATTTTTCTACTCTCTAAGGAAGCTAATCCTAAAAATACACAATCTTTCCCCCATCACAAGAAACCACCTGCGAATATCTTGACCCATGTATCTGATGGCTTCTGCGGTAATAACGGCGTGCCTTACAAAATATGAAAAGCTATTTTCTGGTAAGCCTTTAACCTCAGGCTTTTACCTCCTGATAGACGGTGTTTAAAAGGTTGCTTCTGCGGTAATAACGAGCGTACTTACAAAATATGAAAAGCTATTTTCTGGTGAGTCTTTAACCTGGGACCTTTACCTCCTGATAGACGGTGTTTGAACGATTGCTTCTGCGGTAATAACGGCGAGCCTTACAAAATATGAAAAGCTATTTTCTAAGGCTCGCCGTTATTACTTGAAGCAGAACATCGTTCAAACAACCTTATGTTTCATAGTCGATATGATAAGGATGCAGATTGGTCTCGTAAATTGCTTCTGAATATTCGATTGTTTTCCCCAAGTGAGTCTTTGATTGTCGCGTTCTTTTAATCGCGATTTCTGAGGTAGTTTTTAAAATTTCCCGTTCATCCTTTGTTAGAAACACAGCGGAAAAATCATCGGCAAAGGAGTCGATGGCATAACCTTTTTGGGTCAATAAACGATATAAAGACTCTTCATCAAATACTTTGCGCTTGATTTCTAACAAATCACTTGGCAGATAATGCGTAAAGTAAATATAAGGACGGTCGTTTAAGTAGTATAATCGCTTAAAACAGACAGCCGTTGAACCAAAAGAGGCAAATAATGGGTGATCTTTTTTTAAAGTGATTTTCTTTAATTCCAACGTTTCTTTGTGAACTGTATGTTGTGAGTTTTCTAGAATCTGTGTAAAACTTGCCGCTTTTGACAAACGATTGTATGGACGATTACTTACTACCGTCGTCCCTCGTCCGCTTTTCTTTTCGACATATTCATCTGTTGCTAATAATTCAATGGCCTTACGAACCGTGATCTTACTTACTTGAAACATTTCTTCTAATTCATTTTCTGTAGGCAACATGGTGCCGACAGGATACTTTCCTGAAAAGATATCTTCTTTGATCTTGTCTGCAACTTCTAGGTATAGTACACGTGTCCTTTTCATAACTTCACCTTTCGATTTTATTACTAGAATCATAGCACATATAAAATAAAAAAAGAATATAAACGCCATGGATTAGCTATGTTGGTGGATTGAGGATTGAGACAATAGTTCTTCTTTTTTATCTATAAAATTATAATAGGAAGAAATTATTTTATCAGTTACAAAAAACACCAAAGTAAGCAAAACGCAAACTTCGATGTTCTTATTAGGCTTCTAACTTATCGTTCAACATGCTTATTTCAATGATGCTTATAGCTTGCATAGTAAAATCCTGATACGAATATTGCACCGCCGACAATATTACCGATATAAACTGGGATAAAATTCAAGAGAAATTCTGTCCAAGTTGCTTGTCCTTCAAAAATTGCGGCTGGGATCACAAAGCAGTTAGCCACACTATGCTGAAAGCCAATGGCAACAAAAATCATTACGGGAAACCAAATAGTCAATACTTTTCCAGCTGCATCTTTTGCTCCATAGGATAGCCATAATGCTAAGCCGACAAACCAGTTACAACCGATTCCCGAACCAAGTGCTTGCCACCAAGAAGCTTCGATCTTATGATCAGCAATATGGATGACTTGGTCCAAATAAACGCCTGAATGAGTCAATCCGACAAAGTGTCCAAAGAAATATGCAACAAAAATGGCACCCACGATATTAGCTAACGTGATAATTGTCCAATTTTTAACTAATTGTGAAAAAGTTACTTTTTTATCCATAAAAGCAATTGCAACCGCCATCATATTTCCAGTAATCAATTCCCCGCCACCAAGCAGGATCACCAATAGTCCGATAGGAAACACAGCCGCCCCTACTAAACTAGTTAAACTCGCCAGTGATTCTGGAATCGAAGCTGAAACTCTGATGTAGGCTAAATAACCTAACGAGATCATTGCTCCTCCGATAAAACCTAGAATCAATTTCGCAAGAATTGGCTTTTGGATCTTTTTCGTTCCAAGATGGATACTGATATCCATAATTTCTTCTGGTGTATACATAGATGTTCAAACCCACACTTCCCATATTTTTTCAAAAACAATAGTGATTTATTTCACATTTTCATTCTAGATTATATCATCTTCCCTTCCTAATCCCTATGATTATTTTAAAATAACCGATATTTTTTTATCATTCTATGACAAAGCATACAAGTGAGACTTTCCCACATCTCGTGATTTTTTTCTTTAGAACAACGAGAGTAAAATGAATCGCTCGATCAAATAGAAAAAAAGATCATTTTCGACAGTGATTTGTCAAAAATGACCTTATTTTCTTTATCAGAAATGAACTATTCTTAATTTCTTAGTAAACAACGGTTCTATCATGAATACAAACTTACAGTTCTTCTCCATTGGTGGCAATGACTTTTTGATACCACTCAAAAGATTTTTTCTTTGAACGATTTTTGGTTCCGTTCCCTTCATCATCCAAATCAACATAGATAAATCCATAACGTTTACTCATTTCACCAGTCGAAGCACTTACCAGATCAATACATCCCCATGGCGTATATCCCATGAGTTCTACTCCATCAGCCACAGCTTCTCCCATTGCTTCGATATGCCGACGTAAGTAATCAATACGGTAATCGTCATTGATGCGCCCGTCTTCTTCTACCTTATCAATTGCGCCTAACCCATTTTCAACAATAAACAATGGTTTTTCGTAACGGTTGTACAACTCGTTTAATGCAATCCGTAAACCTTCTGGATCAATCTGCCATCCCCATTCACTGGCTTCTAAGAACGGATTTTTAACTCCACCTAAAAGATTACCGGCTGAGGCCGCTGCATCTGGGTCCGTTTCGTTGACTGCAGTAGACATATAATAGCTGAAACCGATATAGTCGACTGGATATGCTTGCAACAACTCAAAATCTTCAGTCGTTTGTTCTAATTTGGCACTATCTACGCCATATTTTTCATACGTGCGGTTTGTGTATGCCGGGTATTTGCCCCGTACTTGAACATCCGCACAGAAGAAATTAAATTCTTGGTTCTGGATCAATGTAGCTACTTGATTGATTGGATTAGCATCTATGCTATACGTCGTTGCATAGATAATCATACAACCCACTTGGCTATCCTCCCGTAATTCATGAGCGATTTTTACTGCTTTACTACTTGCTACAAATTGGTTATGCCATGCTTGGAAGATATTTTGATAATCAGCTGCACCATTACTTTTTACTAATCCTTGACTCAAAGCTGGAAAATGAAAAGCTGAATTGATCTCATTGAACGTCATCCAATATTTGACTTTATCGCTGAATCGTTCAAGCACCACTTTAGCAAAGCGTTCGTAAAATTCAATCAGTTCTCGGTTTTTCCATCCGCCATATTTTTTTGCTAGATTTAATGGCATCTCGTAATGGGAAATCGTGATCACAGGTTCAATCCCATATTTCAAACATTCATCAATCACTTCTTCATAAAACGTTAAGCCTTTCTCATTCGGTGTTACTTCGTCTCCTTGAGGGAAAATCCGAGTCCAAGCAATGGAGAAACGATAACATTTAAAGCCCATTTCAGCAAAAAGCGCAATGTCTTCTTTAAACCGATAATAATGATCGATCCCTTGATGGTTAGGATAGGTATATTTATCTGGTTGGATCGTCCAATCAAAGTCTTCACTGCCAATAACTGCAAATCGTTGTTTCCCCCCAGGCATCGCATCAGCAACTGAGAGCCCTTTCCCATCTTGATCGTAAGCACCTTCTAATTGATTGGCAGCTGTAGCGCCACCCCATAAAAAATCTTTTGAAAACTTTGTAGTCATCTGCTATTTCCTCCTTATTTGACAATTGCTAGAAAATCTTCACTAGCAATCAGTTCTTCTTGATTTAATTCCAACACATCAGCAAAATGTTCCGTATTTGTAATAACGATTGGCGTGATCACACTGTATCCAGCGGCTTTAATCGCTTCAATATCAAATCGAACCAATAAATCACCAGCTTTTACTTTATCCCCTTGTTTTACAAAAGTCTCAAACCCTTGTCCTTCAAGCTCAACGGTATCCATACCGATATGCATCAAGATTTCAATCCCATCTTTCGTTGTTAAACCAACCGCATGACCTGTTGGGAAAATGGTCGTGATCTCCCCATCTGCTGGCGCAATCAATTCACCTTTTTCCGGATCAATCGCAAGCCCTTTTCCCATCGCTCCAGAAGAGAAAACTTTATCCGGAACATCAGATAATGGCAGGACTTTCCCGCTTAAAGGACTTTTTAGATTATGTCGAGCAGAACTAATCGTGTCACCTGCTGTTGTTTGTTGATTTGTTTCTAGTTTTTCATCTTGGACGGTTTCATCAAATCCAACGATCAGCGTACCTACGAATGCTAAGACAAATGAAAGAGCTGTCGCAAGGATTGCCATGGTCACATTGGATTCAACTGCTTGGTTCGTACTAATAAACGTTGGGATCGTTAACAAGCTTACTAACCCGCTAGAGAAAGCTTTCACACCAGCAAAACCAATCATTGCGTCTCCGATACCGGCTGACAGACAAGCAACGACAAACGGTTTCTTTAACGGTAAAGTTACCCCATAAACAGTTGGTTCCGTAATGCCAAAAAGTGAGGTAATTGTAGATGAAATACCTAATGAACGAAGCTTAGTATCTTTGGTCCGAATCGCCACTGCTAAGGCTGCACCACCTTGAGCTAAAACGGCTGGTAAAAGCATTGGAACCATGACGTCAAACCCATATTGTTCAATATTCAAGAACATGATCGGTACAAAGCCCCAGTGCATCCCAAACATTACGAACACTTGCCATAAACTTCCCATAATCAAGCCCGCAACTAATGGACTAAAGCTGTAAATCGAATTAAATAGACTACCTAACCCATTACCGATAACTGTCCCGATTGGACCTAACAGTAAGAAAGTTAATGGCACCATCACCAATAAAACGATCATTGGTACAAAAATCATTTGTAAAAATTGTGGAATCACTTTTTTCACCAGCGGTTCAAATTTGCTTTGGACCCAAACAGCCAAAATGATCGGAATCACTGAAGATGTGTAACCTGATTGAGCTAACACGATTGGTAATCCAAAGAAATCCACTGCCCCTCCAGCTCCAGCTAGTTGCGTGATTGCTGGATAAACTAACGCCATAGCAATTGCCACAGATAAAAATTGGTTCGTTTTGAATTTTTTGGCTGCAGTAAAAGCTAACATCACTGGTAAAAAGGTAAAGACACCATCTGCGGCTGCAAATAGAATTTGGTAAGCCCCAGTATCCGCTGAAAGCCACCCTAACACCGTTGCCAAAGATAAAAATCCTTTTAAGATCCCTGCAGCTGCCATTGCGCCTAAAAATGGCGTGAAAATACTAGAAATAATATCAATCAAGCGATTCAAAGGATTTTTTGACTGATCCTCTGTTCCCGATTGATCTGTCAGACCTTGCTCATCAACGATTGCTTGGTAAACGTCAGCCACATTACTACCGATAACTACTTGGTACTGACCACCACTTTGTACTACTTGAATCACATCTGGATCCTGTTTTAACTTTTGTGTATCTGCGACCGATTCATCTTTTAATTTGAAACGTAAACGTGTCGCACAATGTACTAAACTATTAACGTTCTTTTCGCCTCCGACTGCCTCCCATACTCTTTTACCAACTGCTTGATTATCCATCTTCTTTTCCTTCTTTCTAGTTGATTTAATCAAATAAAAAACCTAGATTGAAAAAACGGTCACGAAAATTCGTGCCCTATTTTTCAATCTAGGTTTTGCCTGCTTTACCAGTAACAATCCTTAAGATTGGGTACTTTGTTTTTCACTCACTACACGTTGGATGTGAATCGTTAAATAGATTTGTTCTGCGACTCCCATTGGTTCCTGTTGTGTTTTTAAGAGATAGTCATTGATCCGTTCCGAACAGCGAAAGGCTTTTGGATATTTCCCTTGAACAAGCGCATAGAGAAATTCATCCTGCTCATCCGAACTTTCGCCCTTTAAATAGCGTTGTGTAAAAAATTGTAAATGGGTAATGATTCGTTGGTAATTCAACGATTCCTCGTCAAATGTCACACCAAAGAACTTACTAATAATGCTGAGAATATCTCTAACGATCGTCGTTGCAGTCATCGTGACTTGCATATCCCCATTTCCTTGTTGGCTATTCACTAAATGAAAAGCGATAAATCCTGCTTCGTCAATCGGCAGACTGACTCCAACTTTTCTCTGGATCAATTGCAATACTTCTTTGGCCACCAAGTATTCTTTCGGATAAAATTTCTTTGTTTCAAAAAGAAGCGGATTTGGTAACTGGATATTTTCGTTCGCTCGACAAATCGCATAATGAATATGATCGGTCAATGTCAAATAAATATTTGACGACAACAAAACGCCTAATCGTTCTTCCGCCACATCAACGATCTGTTTGACTAATTCTACTTCTTCTAATGGGACATCCGCCATCAGCTGTTGAAATTGATTGGTTGCTAAGGAATCTTTTAAAACAAATTCTTTTTGAACTGCTGTTTTATCAATCCTATCACCAGGTCTTTTTTGAAACGCGAGGCCTTTGCCCATACAGATAATCTCTTCACCTCGTTCGTTTTTTGAAATGACGACGTTATTATTTAAGACTTTTTCAATAACCATTTTCCCTCGCCCTCTCATAAAAAAATAAAAAAAACTAGAATCCCCCTGTACTTTAGGTTGAATTCTGGTTTTGCCTGCCGAGCAGTAACAATCCATCGATTATCTGAACCAAGCATAGCACCCTTCTTTTATTTTTGCAAGCCTTTTCAACTTTTTTTTTTTAGTAATTGTAAAAATGAGAAATTAAAAAACCGACGAAAACTATTAGCTATTCGAGCGAACTAGCAATCGTCGGTTTTTCATTAACTATTTTCGTCTAAAATGTTCGTGTTTCCATATTGAATGCTGCCTTCATTTCTTTCGTCGCTTTTTTCATTGGTGTAACCTTCTCTAATTCTCCTTGAACGACTAATCGAGTCACCGCATTCATATCTCCGCACGTAATCAACGTAACGAGCGATTTTCCTTCTTGGATATTTAACAGCTGGGTCTCCGTCGGTGCCACTTTTTCTTTAAAGGTTGCTTTATACGTATAGACATTTTCCAAATCTACCAAATAGATTTTATCTCCTAATGATAAATTTTCTAGTGGCGTAAATAATAGTTGTGGATTGCTCGAACGATGACTCGCTAAAGCATAATTTCCTTTTCCCATTTGCTGATTAGGATCTAATGTCCCCGCACCATAAAGCAAGTTCGCATTATCTAAACCTCTAAAAATCGGGATATTGATTGCCACAGAAGGAACAGCAATACTACCAATAACTGGTAAGTCTGTTCGATTCAGTTGGGCACGCAACACACTTTCCGTACTCATTGACTCCACTGCATCAAAATCAAAACTTGCCTCTTTTTCGTTGTTTTTCTTAATTTCATCTTTTGTCACATTGGCAATTGCGTATTTATCTCCGGTATTTTTAACAAAATAATCTTTGATCTGTTCATTAAAAATTAACGCTAAGCCAACCAATAATAGTAAAAATAAGAAAAAATTGGCGATCCATCTTTTTACTCGACCTTTGCTTGGTTTTTCCTTCATTCACTTGCCTCCCTTATTTAGCTAAAATAAACGCAACCTGTAGTTTCACACTTAAAGTTCTGTATATTTCTTTCGTTGTCCTCGACTTGCTTCTACTGGATATTTCAATTTATTTTTTGCTAATTTTTCTTCAATAATTTCATCAAGATCCAACTGTAAATTGTCAGCCATCATGTAAGAATAGATCAAGACATCTGCCAGTTCTTCTTTGATCCGCTCTAATGATGTTTCCTTCACTTCTTCTGGTTGCTTCCATTGAAAAAGCTCCAGTAATTCAGAAGCTTCTAAAGAAATAGAAATTGCAAGATCTTTTTCGTTATGAAATTGTCGCCAATTTCTTTCGTCTCTAAATTGATTGACTTTCGCCATACTATCCATGAACATTCACCTATTTCTTTATTCGATTACTAATAATCATACCATGTTTTTAATAGAAAATAAGTATATTTACCTAGATAAAATAAAATATACGTATTTATTTAACGATCTTTTTATAAAGCAAAATGATAACGAATGTTACTTATCCACTGATAACTTACACCAATGGATGTTATTCTTGTAAGCTGAATTTTAATTCTTTTACACCAGTAAGTGTCCACAAGACCACTAGACTGACAAGATAAATACTACTTAGAAAAATAATCACAGCAGATAATTGATAATGATCCATCAAAAAGCCAATAATGATCGAAGAAAATCCACCTACAGCTCTACCTAAATTCATAATAAAGTTATTGGCTGTTGCACGGATCTCAGTAGGATACAGGCTACTAATGATTGCACCATAGCCGCCATACATGCCATTGATAAAGTAACCAACAACCACCGCTGCTGCTACTAAACTCCATTGACTACGAGCTAAAACGAGTAAGAAGACCGAGAGCGCTGAACAAATCAAGAATAAAGTAAAGGCTGTTCTGGGACCTAATTTATCCATGATGATCCCAAAAGTCAACATACCTAATGACATCCCCACAATCGTACTCACCATCCATAAAGACGAACCTGAAACGGATAATCCTAGTTGTGCTTGCATGATCGAAGGTAACCAATTCATCAAACCAAAATAACCAGCAATTTGGACAGTCACCATGGTACTCAAGCCAATCGTCTGCCAAGTAAGTTGTTTTGTTTCAAATAGATTACGTAACTTTGTCGCCTTTTTAGTTGCTTTCGCAGCTTGAAATGCCTCCGGTTCTTTTAAACCATGTCGGATGACTAAAACTAATAATACGGGTAATACACCAATCACATATAGCATGCGCCACCCGAGCCATGGAATGACGATTGCCGCCAAAATAGCAGCGAGAGCCGCGCCTACTTGGGCTCCAATACCAGCAATGGACGAAGCTCGTCCAATTTGTTTTTTTGAAAAAGTTTCAGAGATCAAAGACATACAAGCGCCATACTCGCCCCCAGCCCCGATTCCGGCAATAAACCGAAACAAGTAGACTAAATAAATCGTTGAAGAAAAATACATCAATAATGAAGCAATTGAAAATAAGATAACCGTTTGAGAGAACACCTTTACTCGACCATATTTATCCGCCATCAGACCAAAAAAAATACCTCCAACGAGCATCCCCAGATTAGTGATCGTCGCAATCATTCCCGCTTGTGTTCCACTAATATGAAAAGTTGCAATCATTGAAGATAAAGAAAAAGCTAGGAACATGATATCCATATTCTCTAATGCAATCCCTGATGATGTTGCTAATAAAACCTTCCGTTGATACTTCGTCATTTTTGTTACCCCTTTTCTTTCATTTTTACCCTAAATTGTTAAAATCATATATAAAAATCAAGAAAAAAGCAAGAACTTTTGTTTTTTTATGTCAATTCATTCACTCAACTGATCTACGCTGTTTTTGAGAACTATCACTTGCTCAATAATTACGAAATCGCTACACTTATTTTGTAGTCAAAAAATAAAGCGTTTTTCTAAACCGCTTATTTGTTTGAGCAAGCAATTTATCTTAGATGACCGTTATCTAAGTAATCACTTTTTTGCTACCATTCGCATAGCCTTAGCTCTTTGCGAAACGTTTTTGTGAAACTGAGAAAAAACTATAAAGGAGAAAAACAGAATGGACAAACAATTATTCTTAGAAAAAATTGCTGGTGGGCTGATCGTTTCCTGCCAAGCCTTACCTGGAGAACCTTTTTATACAGAAGAAGGTAGTTTGATGCCTTATTTTGCTTTAGCTACTGAAAAAGCAGGAGCTGTTGGTATCCGTGCGAACTCAGTACGAGATATTATGGCAATCAAAGAAAAAGTTTCCTTGCCGATCATTGGTATCATTAAACGTGATTATCCCCCTGAAGCACCATTTATTACAGCAACCATGCGGGAAGTTGATGAACTAGTAGCCACAGGGGTTGAAGTTATCGCTTTGGATTGTACTTTACGCAAACGCCACGATGGTCTGAACATCAATGAATTCATTGCTAAAGTCAAAGAAAAATATCCACAGCAATTATTGATGGCTGATATCGCCACTTTTGAAGAAGGAAAGAATGCTTACGAAGCAGGAGTTGATTTTGTGGGGACAACTTTAAGCGGCTATACAGAAGAAAGTGTGAAACAAGCTGGTCCTGATCTCCCACTCATCCAAGAACTGATCCAAGCTGATATATGCGTTATTGCAGAAGGTCGGATCCACACGCCACAACAAGCCAAACAAGTCAAAGATTTAGGCGTAGCTGGCATCGTTGTAGGTGGCGCGATCACACGCCCTCAAGAAATTACTCAACGCTTTATCGAAGCATTAGATTAAGAGACTCCTTCATTTTTTCAGGAGAAATGCTTTTTCGTCCTTCTAACTAAATCAGCTAAATAGAACTAACCAAAAACAGCCAGAACGAGACTGAGCCAAACCTTGCCTCAACCTCATCCTGGCTGTTTTTCAGTTTATTATTCCAACTTTATTCACAGCCTCTGTCTCACCAGATTCTCAGATCCGCTTAAAATCGACATCAGATGACAGGGGGACCTACTGTTCAAAACAAAGGCTATGACTCAGATCAACAGCTTAGAAAGATGATCCTCCCCCTCGTTTCTCAACAATAAATCATCAGATGTGAAGGAAGAACTTTTAGTGTGACAGGCAGCTTGACACCTTCATCACCATCCACATTTGTTGCCAATTCTTGGTCTTCATTCAAAGCAATCTGGATCGTTTCACAGGTTTGATAAGCCAGATGATCGGTAGAAGAATCAACACCTTTTAACAAATCAGGCAATGTTTTTAACGTATCTAACAATGAAGTGTCTTTTAAATAAACCAAGTGCAATTTGCCATCATTTACTTTAGCATTAGGTATCAACGTTTCAAAACCACCAATTGAATTAGTTAATCCTACCAGCAATGTACTACTTTCAATTTGTTTTTCCTGCCCATCAATGACTAACTGGAATTTATAAGATTGGGTTCCAGCCAATTGCTTGATTCCTGAGATAAAGTAAGCAAACTTACCATATTTTGTTTTCTTTTCTGGATCTACATCATTGATTGACTCAGGAATGGTTCCAATCGCCACGACATTCATAAAATATTGGTCATTGATTTTCCCAATATCTAATGGTTGCAACGCATCCATTGAAAGATGAGCGATAGCTTCTTCGGGTTCTAACGGTATGCCTAAAGCACGGGCTAAGTCGTTGACTGTCCCTAACGGAATAAAACCAAAATTTGGACGATGTGCTTGTTCAGCGATCCCATTGATTCCTTCATTAACAGTACCATCTCCACCCATAACAAACACGCTGTGGTATCTATCCACTGCTGCTTCTCGAGTAAAATTCTTGGCATCTCCAGCTTTTTTCGTATGAAGAACAACGACTTCATCAAACATCGTGGTTAACTTTTGATGGGCCAGTTTTTCATATTCTTGTGCTTGTTCTCCTCCAGAACTTGGATTAACGACCAACAACGCTTTTTTCATCCTGTTTCCCCCTTCGTTTCACAACATGACTTTGACTAAACTATAGCACAAAAAAACTCAGAACATCTAGTTTCAGACATTCTGAGCTACACCAGCTGATTGGCTATCTTATTTTACGAATCAAATAATAACCCACCGATCCGACGATCATCGTTCCCAGAAAGACCAGAATGGATGAGGAATGTTCATTTGTTTTTGGTAACTGTTCCGCTTCAGAATCAGTCGAAGATTCAGAAGCAATCTGGAGCATCGCCTCTTTTTTAGTTGTACTTGGTCCAGAGTTTCTTAAGTCGATGGCGCTTGATTCGGTCATACTTGATTCTGTGGTGCTTGGTTCCGTTGTGCTTGGTTCGGTCGTTTTTTTCGTATTCGTGATCACAAAAGAATTGCCATTATTGGTTACGGTACTCTCAAACTCATCAGGTACATTCACTTCCGCTACTTGATAAGTAAAGTCTTCTCCTTGATTATTGTATTTTGGTAAGACCGCTTTTTCGTTGCCCACTGGCAGTTCCTTGATCGTCGCTTGATAATTATCTTGTTTTCTTAAAGAAAGCACCGCTGAACTTTGCCAACTCGGCAGAAGGTGCTGTCGCTATCGAATAACAGGTAAAACCCGAATGCTTGAGAGAAACAATCGTTCCTAAGGTCGCATCTGTCACAATTGAACTACTAACAGAAATTGCATTGGGATCAGAAGGGTTACTGTTCGTCGTATAGTATTTGTCAGAATCAGTTTGAAAATCTTGAATATAACGATCGGTATGGTAGCCATTATAATCAATGATCTCTCCCTCATTTGGATACTCTTTCGCTCCTTGTACTGGAAGATAACTACGATTGGCACTGTCATCACCAATATGAATAAATAGTTTTTCCGCTTCTGGCCGACTTTTCTCCAATAATAACCGTTGCCCTGCTAATAATCCTTTTTGCATAAATGTTCCCGAATGTGACTCAGCGGTATATTTCAAGAAGTTCTCTAAGTCATTCATATTACTTGAAAAACCATTTGTTGAATAAACCTCTCGATTGTATGCTACAATCCCCACGCGGATATTCCCATTAGCTAACGAATCCGCTAATTCATTGCCAAATTGTTGTGATCCGATTAAAGCATTGGTTAATTTTTCGCCAGTCATGGAGGAAGAATAATCGATCACCAAAACTAAATCAATCGGTGTTCCGATCTGGTTGCCTTTCACATCTAACGTGACATCAAATAAACCTTGTGTCTCGCTATCTTCTTTGACACTCTTTTTTAAATATGCACGGTCGGCGTAATTAACATAATTTTCTTCATCAAATACGGCTTCTGGTGCATGGCCATAATCATAATTATAGGTATTCCCTACTGCTGTTCCATTTGTTAAACGTTGTCCCGTAGAATCGGTATAAGCAAAATCAACCGTCTCCGCAAATGATTTTTGCATCCCTATTCCCAGTAAAATACTCATTAATCCTACGAATAAAATCACTATCTTGAAATAGCTGTCTTTTCTCGTTCTCATCATTTCTCTCCTTTTCTACCAACAGATTTCCCCATCCTTATTAAAACCCTAGAATTTTTTCAACAATTGCTAGTATAAATTTTCTGGAATCTTTTCTGAGCTAAAAAAATGTACATTTGGAATACATTAAAATCCTCTTTTTATGATAAGATGGCATCAAGTAACAGCTAAGAATCGAGGGAAATCTTTGGTTAGGAGTTATTTTATGGAAATATTCAATGATTTTTTTGGAAATGATGTCAAAAAAGAAATCGAACTTTTGCATTTTTTATATCATCAAAAGCGCTTTGTAACGATTGAAGAAATGAGCCAAGCCCTCAATATGGATCGGCGTTCGATCTACAAATATTACGATGTTCTAAGCAATCATTCCCTAATGACAGATGAAAGTCGTGAACCAATTTTTCATACAAAACATGGTCTCGGCTATAAATTCACAGGAACCAAAACAGACTATAAAACGTTGATTCGTAAAATATTACAAGAAAATCCTTTTTTCAATTTATTTGAAACTTTATTGTTGGAAAATGAAGTGAATCTAGTCAAATTCGCCTACGAGAATTATTTATCCGAATCTACTGTACGAAAGCGAAGCTATGAACTAGAAACGCTACTACAGCCATTGGGGTTTACCGTAAAAAAAAATAAAGGAACGCTCTATTTAGTCGGCGATGAACCTCGTATTCGCTATTTTATGGTTGCTTTTTTTTGGAAAAATTTTTCTGGTCTTCACTGGCCATTTCCAGGTATTTCTCAACAAAAATGTGAAATGCTCGCCCGACACTTTTATGAAATCAATGAAATTCCTTTCAATGAGATTGAACTAAAAATTACTACTTATGTACTAGCCGTGACGATTATTCGGTTTAGAAAAGGCAAAAAAATAACAGCTGAAATGATCACTTTAGCTCCTGATCTACCGCCTAAAGACCAAGAAATCTTCCAACAATTGACGGACCAGCATTCATCACTCTTAAAAAAACTGACAGATGAGTTGAGTGAACACTTCTTACTCGAAACAAAGGAGAGCCACTTTATTTTCTTGTGGCTACGATCAAATCTGGATCTCACTTTTTCTAAAGAGCAGTTAGCTAATTATTTTACCGCTCAAGAAGAAGGCGTACAAAATCGGTCTTACTTGCAAGCAATCATCCATTTGTTACTGAAAGATACAGACTCTCAACAATTGTCTACCAGAAAAAAGAACTTGATTTTGCGAACGATTCTTTCTGGAATTTTGTCCGTCGAACTATTTGGAGAGACGATCCATACCTTGACCGGCTATAATCTACAGCACTATGTCTCGCAGAATTTCCCCAACCTTTTGATGCGTTCTGAACAATTGTTAGATCAAATTGATCTTTACTCATCCTCAGATAGCAAACGAAAAGGACTTGCGTTACATGTAGCGGTTGCTTGGACCTTGGTTTCACCACCATCCACCTTTATGAAAAAAATCAACCTTAAACTCGAAACAGATTTACCTTTGGCACTTTCTTTAACAATCAAAGAACGTATCGAGTCTTCTTTTCAAAGCTACTACCATCTGGATATTCGCAGCCATTTCGAAAACGAAGACTATGATCTCTGCCTTAGTACCGCTCCTTTAACAGAAAGTTTTGAAACCGTCCCCGTTTTACTGATCAATGCCCAAGTCACATTAGCCGATCTGCTGGCAATCAAACAAGTACTTGAAGAGCTGGTGTAGTAAGAGCAGAAGAAATGGAATGTTCATTAATTGATCGGCGAATAACACTTCTTCGTTCGTATTTATACTTTTTAGATTCATAAAAATAGTCTAAGATTAGCGGAAAATAAAAACAAAAACTGGGACATTCTTCAGATTTATTTCTGATGAATGTCCCAGACTCTTAGTCAGTACTATATTTCTAAAGTTAAAGATCTTATTTTTTTAAAGCCAGACTAGGTGATAGGTTGACCAATCGATAATTAACAAAACCAGTTATGCCAAAAACTAATCCAATATTTACTAACAACAAAAGCATCCCTAGTTGGAAATTAAACTCTAGATTATAACCAAAGTTCTGGCTATATACAGTATTAAAAATAAGAAGCCATATACTACTAAATAAGACGGATAGTAGACAAAATAGAACGGTTTCTCTTCTCAATATCTTAGAGATATTTCTGGTACTATATCCTAAGCAACTTAGTATACCAACTTCAGAATATCTAGTGATAGAAATTCGATAGATTATAATAAAACTAACAGAGATAAATAGGAGTAAAAGTAAATTGGATAATATGGTAAACAACTTTATAGTATCAGCAAAACTATTTTTAAAAGCACGAATGTCTTTTTCCTTAGTGTATATATCGTACCCCTTACTTTTCAGCAGGCGATGAATTTTGGGAATGTCCTCAAAATTTTTCACACTAAACGCTATAGCAGAAGCCTCACCTCTAGCTACTTCTTTATAAATTTTCTTTTCCAGCTTCGTACTCATTGTAAAGTTATCAAACGTATCGTTTGAGATACCACTCACTTTCATTTTTATTTTATGTTTTTGTCCCTCCTTATCAAAGTATTCAAAGTCAACGTACTTTCCAACTAATTGATTAATATTCTTACTCAAAGACGAGGCAACACTTAAAGATAGACTGATTTCATTCCTATTATCTTTAGGCATGTCCCCATAAATCATCGAAAGATTGGAAGAAATCAACGTTGGCGATTTAATATCTAAGTGTTTATTCTTATGATCATATTTAAGATGAATATTTTGAAGATTATATTGGTAATACACATCCTTAACGTTTGGTAATGTTTGTAAATAAGTAAGCCCTTCAGATAAAGGCTTTTTTGAAAAAGCAATTGATCCTTTACTATAGTAATCATTTTTTCTTTAAATGACTGTATTTCATTTTTTATTGTATTTTTTATTCCTAACGTTGAAATAAAAGAGACCGTTCCTAATGAAATCAATACGATAGCAAGTAAATTTTTTAAAAAATGTATTCTAAAATTCCTGATTGCTATCCAAAAAAGTAATTTTGAGTTAAGTTTTGGGACAATCTCTTTAGCTTTTTTCGCTGTGAAAGTCTGACTTTCCTTACTATAGTCTAATTCATATCGCTCTTTTTCTTTAACTATTTCTATTGTATGATTTTTTAAACAGACTATTTCATCGGCGTACTTTGAAACTTTTTCACTATGTGTAATAACAATCACGGTTCGATTCCTTGCCAACCTTTTTAGTATCTTCATGACACCATCACTATTTAATTCATCTAAAGCAGCCGTTGGTTCATCTGCAAGAATTATTTTAGGATCGTTCATTAAGGCTCTCGCTATAGATGCTCTTTGTTTTTGACCACCGCTTAACTCATGGACCATTTGATTTGCCTTGTTTTTTAAACCGAGTTCCGTTAATAAATTCAATGCTTTTTCGATTTTCTCTTCTTTCGTTAGTTCAGAGTCTAAATGCGCCCCCATTATGACATTTTCAAGTACTGTATATCCATTTAAGAGATGATAATCTTGAAAAATAAATCCCACATTGTTGAATCTATAATTAGACAAGTTTTTATTTGAGAAATTTTTTTCCTTAAAACATAAATTTTCAATTTCCCCATCATAATCTATATCTAAGCCTGCTATTAAATTTAATAATGTTGATTTACCAGCTCCACTATTTCCTAATACACAAGTTAACGTACCATCTTTAAATCGATAATTGGCATGTAATAGTATATCCAAATCTTTGTACTTTTTACTGACATTATTTAAGTAAATCATTCGAATCACCTTGTTTCATTTTATGAGTAGGATTAGTTTTGCATGTATCCTAATAAAGTGGACACTTTTTTTGATATACTATTAAATGAATA
>ERZ1034847.293-NODE-293-length-24737-cov-74.205940_pt1 | contig 24737 bp, 23 predicted proteins | sample MGYA00520633_ERZ1034847 | MGnify/ENA primary metagenome ERZ1034847 (study PRJEB33766, sample SAMN09781732) | gut metagenome | biome: gut microbiome | host: Homo sapiens | place: Madagascar | study: EMG produced TPA metagenomics assembly of the PRJNA485056 data... | reverse complement strand
TTTTTACCTCTTTATTTTTCCAAGTGCAAATATAATAGTAAGGGCAAAAGCTTTATATTCTGCAAAATGTAGGAAAAGTGTCAGAAAGTTGTTAATTTCCGTTTCTTTTGTTCATTTTTGCTTGATATATATCAAAAAAATGCAAAAACGTCACACTTTCTTGGCTGAATATTTGGTGAATAGCCGAAATAGTAGTAATTTTGCAGTGTCAAAAGGTTAATAGATTGTTTAGGTTAGTAGTAATAGATTTAGGTTTTTAGTTATTAGGTTTTAAGGTAGATTGTTTAACCGATAATTGAGAAAGTCGTGAGACTATTTTGATTAGATTTTTTAAGTTAAACATATTGCATGCCACAGCTCGTTGAGAGTTGTGGTATGTTTTTTTTATGCCCCTTTCTCCCCCTTCCGTTTCCTCTTTTCCGATTTCCTCGAAAAAAACATGCCTTTTTATTTTGTTTTGTCTCCGATTTGTGCTATCTTTGCAGTATCAATCAATATACGCAGCTTTTGCAGTATCAAAAATATACGCAGATGAGAGTACTCATAGTAAATACAAGTGAAAAGACAGGCGGAGCGGCAGTAGCAGCCAACCGCCTGATGGATGCCCTTAACAACAATGGCGTTAAGGCAAAGATGTTGGTACGCGACAAGGAGACAGAAGACATCACCGTGGTCAGTCTGCCCCGTTCGCTCAGGTTACAGTGGAACTTCCTGTGGGAGCGCTGGTGCGTATTCTGGCATCTCCATTTCTCCCGTCAGCGCCTCTGGGAGGTAGACATGGCAACATCGGGCTCCGATATCACCAGGCTCCGCGAGTTTCAGGAGGCAGATGTCATCCATCTCTCCTGGATCAACCAGGGCATGCTCTCACTCAAGAACATCCGCAAGATTATCCGCAGCGGCAAACCGGTGGTATGGACCATGCACGATCTCTGGCCAGCTACCGGCATCTGCCATTATGCGCGCGGCTGCAACCGCTATGCCTCCGCCTGTGGCAACTGTCCGCTTCTCCCCCATAAAGGCAGCAAGAACGACCTCTCAGCAAAGATATTCCGCCGTAAGAAGGAACTCTACCATCGCGGCGCCATCTCCTTCGTCACCTGTAGCCGTTGGCTCGAACGGCAGGCAAAGGGCAGCGGTCTCTTCGTAGGTCAGCGCATCACCAACATCCCGAATCCGATAGATACCCACGTGTTCTGTCCGCAGGATCAGGCAGAGGCGCGTCTGCGTGCCGGTCTGCCAGCCGACAAGCATATCATCCTCTTCGTTTCCCAGCGCGTAACCGACGAGCGCAAGGGCATGCGCTATTTCATCGAAGCCATCGACCGGCTGGTAGCGCGCTATCCCGAGATGAAGGAGAATACCGCCATCGCCATCCTGGGCGGCCATTCCGAGGAAGTAAACCTCACCCTGCCGTCCTATTCGCTCGGCTATGTCAGCGATGAGAAGCAGATAGTGGCAATCTACAATTCTGCCGATGCCTTTGTGCTGCCATCGCTCGAAGATAATCTCCCTAACACCATCATGGAGTCGATGGCGTGCGGCGTGCCGAGCATCGGTTTCAGGGTAGGAGGAATACCGGAGATGATAGACCATCAGCAGAACGGCTACGTGGCCAACTACCGCGATACCGAAGACCTGGCGAGTGGCATCCACTGGGTACTCGAAGAGGCCAACAGGGCGGCTCTGAAGCAGGCATGTCTGCAGAAGGTAGCCCAGAACTATTCGCAGCATGCCGTAGCATTGAAATATATTGAAGTTTATAACGAGGCGATGGCCTACAAAAACTATAAGTTATGATTAAGTTCACCGTCGTAACCTGTACGTTCAATGCCGAGAAGGAGTTGCAGCGTACCCTCGACAGCGTGCAGCGCCAGAGCTACTGCAATATCGAGCATATCATCATGGACGGCGGTTCCCGCGACCGCACCCTCCAGCTGGTCAAGGCATACCAGCACCGCAATGCAGTAGGCGAGAGCTCGCACGAAATCGTGGTCATATCAGAGCCCGACAAGGGACTTTATGATGCCATGAACAAGAGTATCGACCGTGCTACGGGCGATTACCTGGTGTTCATGAATGCCGGCGACACCTTTCCTACAGCTGATACGCTGGAGTATGTAGAAGGCTGTGTAGGCGAAGGAGAAATACTGCCCGGCGTACTTTACGGCGATACCGATATCGTGGACGAGATGGGCCATTTCCTGCGTCATCGCCGTCTAGCCCCACCCAAGAAGCTCACGTGGCGTTCGTTCATCTGGGGCATGCTGGTATGCCACCAGTCATTCTATGCCCGCACAGACATAGCCCGTGAGATTCATTACGATCTGCACTACCGTTATTCGGCAGATGTAGACTGGTGCATCCGCATCATGCGGGAGTCATCTCGCCGCAAACTCCCGTTGCGCAACGTCCATGCCGTCCTCACCCATTTTCTGGATGGCGGCATGACCACACAGAACCACAAAGCCTCCCTGAAGGAGCGTTTTCAGGTGATGCGCACCCATTACGGCCTTCTTCCCACCCTTGCAGTTCATGCCTGGTTCGTGATAAGAGGGGCTGTAAAGAGATAAATAGAAGAAAATTCCGTTTGGCGTTCTGGCTTTTTCTAACGCCTATGGGGAAATGATATTTTTCTTACGTCTAGCTTGTTTTCGAAGTGTGAAAAATGTAGACAAAAAAATAGGAGAGTGTGTCGTAAGTCTAGATAATTGCAGCCGAGGACGGGCTGAAGGCCCAAAAGCTCCTAGCCCAGGGCGTATTGGATGTGACTTATGATGCACTCTCAATTTGTTAAACAAACTTTGAGTTTTACATTGATGAAAAGTCCTCTTCATTAACTGTTCTTTTGTACGCAAGTTCATGCAGAAAAGTACTGATATGGTTCAATCAGCTAACTCAAGTAGTTCAATCAGTTAAGTCAAGTGGCTCGATCAGCTAAGTCAAGTGGCTCAATCAGTGAGTACAGCCGTCTGCGTAACCCAGTTCAGCCATATCCTTAACCCGATGCAGCCATATCTGCAACCCGATGCAGTCGAATCCTTAACCCGATGCAGTCGAATCCTTAACCCAACGCAGCCATATCTGTAACCCGACGCAGCCACATCAGTTGGTAAACGGAAGTACATCGTTTGTTTACCTCATTTGAGCGCTCAATAACTACCAGGGAGAATTAGCTTTTTTTGATGACTACCAGGGCTAATAATAGCTACCATCAGGGAGAATCATGCTTCTTCAGAATATGTCCGAATCACTACCAGGGAGAATCTTAAAAATACAAGATACTGAATATTAAGCAGTTAGGCGCAGATTTTTCTTCCCTACACTATACCAAGTATATTATATATATACATTTACATCTTTTACACTATACGTAATACGGGAGGAAAAAGATTTTTTTTCAACATTTCAGCTTATTTTGCCTGAAAAAATGTCTAAAACTCTTGTGCGAATGAAAATAAAGTCATAACTTTGCGCTATAGAATTTTAAAACAGATGGTTATGAAGTACTTAGATCCTAAGGCAGACCCCACGTTCAAGAAGATATTCGGCAATCATCCTGATCGGTTGAGAAACCTCCTGTACGTCCTTCAGTCACCCAGCGAGGACGAGTTGATACACCTGCAACAGTATCTGCCGTCAGTAGAAGAACTGGAAATTTCCGGCTTTACAGATGCCGAGCTCCGTGCCTACGACAAATTCTGGGATTCCGTAAGTGTAGAAAGGACCCTTTTGGATGACAGATACCAGAAAGGCAGAGAAGAAGGCAGAGAAGAAGGCATAAACCAGCGTAGCCTTGAGATTGCCAGGAATATGCTGGCAAAGGGGATGGATGCATCGACAGTCTTGGAAATAACAGGACTGTCGATGGAAGAGATACAACAGCTGATAGCTAGAGGAGAGCCTTCAGGTCGGCGATGATGGTCTGGGTGTAGGCTCTTATCTGAGACTCTGACAGATCGCTGATATGCTCGGGAGCGAGGGCGGCGATGTACTGGCGGCTCTCCATCTCTATCATCGTGGCGATAGGGAGGAGCTTGTGGGCTGTCTTGCCGATGGCTTCTATTGATAACCCGCCTTCTGTTGCCTGCTGGAGGTTCTGGAGATGGGATGATAACTCCTGCTTGACGGTGCTGAGTATCTCGGCTTCTGCCTCCGGATCGCCTTCTGCAAAGGTCAGGAGGGGTGCAAAGCGGGATTTCTTATTGGTTTTCTCTGTAATATCCTCTGCTGCTGATGCAGTATCCCTTGTTTTCTCTGCCATATCCTCAGCTGCTGATGCTGTATCCTCCAAACCGAGGATTTCTTTCAGCTTCTCTGTGCTGAACGGCTTGAAAAGGCAATCGTCGAAACCGGCTTCTTTCAACTCTCTGATGATGCTGGCATCGTGGGCGGTCATCGCTACTACCTTCATGTGGCTGTGGTTGATGTGCTGAATCATCCTGATGCCGTTCATCTCAGGCATTTCGATATCCATCATCATCAGCGCAGGATGCTCGTTGTGGAGCACGGTGAGCGCTTCGGCTACATGCAGACAGGCAAAGACTTGCCAACTGTCGCCTACCAGCTTCTTCAGCATCTCCTGAAGCAGACGGAGCTGCAACGGGTCGTCATCGAGCAGCAGTATCTTGTGGTTTTCGAAATGGGGCTTGGCTGGGGTGAGCGGTTTCTGCTCTTCTGCCTCTTCTGCTGCAGGAGCGGTGCCTAAGGCAAGCGGAATGGTGACAGTGAAGGTGCTGCCCTTGTCCTTGACGGATTCCAGACGCAGGGTGCCCTGAAGCAGATTGACCAGTTCCTGGGTGATGTTCAGTCCGAGACCGGTGCCCTCGATGCCCTGGGCACTCTTCAGACGGGTGAACGCCTGGAACACCTTCTGGCGCTCTTCGGTGGTCATGCCCTTGCCGGTATCCCTTACCGAGAAGGTGAGGAGGTGCTGGGGACTGATGGCTGCCTGGATGGTGACGCTGCCCTTATCGGTATACTTGATGGCATTGCTCACTAGGTTGTTGAGTATCTGACGGATACGGAAGGCATCGGCACGGTAGTAGGTCTGCGGACTGCTGATGCCATCGAGCTCCAGATGCAGTTCCAGTCCCTTTTCCTGGCTCAGGATCTGCATCTCTCCGGCACACTGGCGGAACATGTCGGCAGGCGAGAAATCTACCGGGTTCAGCTTCATCAGTCCGTTTTCCAACTGGTGATAATCGAGCAGGGCGGCAACGAGCCGGGAGAGATGGGTGGCAGAACCCTTGATGCTGTTGAGACAGGAGATGCCCTGCGGGTTGTCGACATAATCCTTCATCAGGTCGATGAAGCCCGAGATGCTGGCAGCCGGAGCCTTGATGTCGTGGGTGATGGTGAGGAGCAGGCGTTCGCGCTGGTTCATGATGCGCCTGATTTCCTCGTTAGCCTCTTCGAGATTCTCGCGGTAGATGCGTTCCTTCTGCGTATCGCGGTAGATGTAATAGACGAGGATGACGGCGGCTGTGATGGCTACGATGGCAAGCAGACCTATCTGCCAGAGCAGATTCTGGCGCGCCTGCATCGCCTGGTTGATAGCCTGCTGCATCGCCTGACGTTCGCGCTGGTGGATATCGTTGAGCTGCTGGGAGGAGCGCAGGGCGAGGCGGGCATTGGTTATCTGCAGGTCTCTCACCTCGCGGTTGATAGCCTCGTGGTTATCGCGCGTAGACTGCTTTTCCTGGCGGTCAATCTGTTTTAGGATATTGGCTACGTTTCCGGCTAAGTTGACCGGGGTAGAGAGGGTATCGGTGACAGCCTGGTTACTGTCGCGTCTGATGCTGAGCGTTTCGGCATGCTCCTTCTTGAAGGCATCGGCAAGGCGGCGGAAGAAGCCCTTGCGGGTTTTCATTACCTCTACGGTGGTGTTCTTTGCCACATGAGTCTTGGGTGCCTTGGAATGCACGACAACGGAATCTTCGCCACTGTTGAGGCTGTTCATCTTCTCGTGCAGATAGTTGTGGGCTGACTTGCCCTGCATGGCGCGGGTAAGCTGCTGCAGATTGGTCTGTTCCTCCTTGAGCAGGTTGGACATGGTGCTGTCGGCTGCCTGTCGCTTTTCGATATAGTCGCGGGTTGCCTGGTTGATAGCGAGCACGGTTGTGGTGTTGCGATATACCAGCCCTATCGCCAGAATCAGTACGATGGCGACGATGATGTAACCCAGGGCTACCTTGAAAGGAACGTTTGTTTGCTGCATCTTCTTATCTTTTAATGTTTTGAGTCTTTTTGCTATTTGCGTGCAAAGTTAATCAAAAATGCGATATAAACCAACGAAAACAGGAGATAAATGCCAAAATCTGGTCATCTATCTCCTGTTTCATTGAAAGCGACGCGTAATTACTATTTTCTGAAGGTGGATTTACTCTGCTACGGTTGAATCCACTGTTGCAGCTGTAGTGTCTGTAGGAGTCTCTGCTGGAGTCTCAGCTGGTGTTGCTGTTGTGTCGGCTGGAGCTACTGTGTCTACTGGTTCTGAACCTGCAACGTTTACCATTCTGTTACCTGCAAATACATTGCTAACTGATACCATTGCTACTGCTGCGATAACTGCAAATACTAACTTTTTCATAATTCTTTTGTTTTTTAATTGTGAATATTATTTGTTTATTAATTCTCTTGCTGAAACTCATTTGCGAGTTCGCTAAATAATATCACAATAGGCGTGCCAAAAAATGATGAATTTGGCTAAGTATCTGATAATCAGAGGAGATGATGTTTCGTGCCAGAAATGGGATGTGGGGAAAGTGGGGAAAAGGTGTAGAAAAATTCCCCAATATAGTGTGGAATATATTGGGGAATCGGGGTGTGGCATGTTTACTCCATGCCGTATTTCTTCATTTTGTTGTAGAGTGTCTTGCGGTCGATGGCAAGCAGTTGGGCAGCCTTGCTCTTGTTGCCGTGGGTGGCTCTCAGGGCAGCGGCGATGCTTTCCTGTTCCGACTGTTCGCTGTGCAGCTGCATATTGATTGGTCGGGCTGTGGAGGTCTGTGCCATCGTCTTCTCCAGTTCCTGGGCACCGATATACTTGCCACGGGTGAGCAGGGTGGCGCGCTTCATCACATTGTTCAGTTCGCGCAGGTTGCCCGGCCAGTCGTATGAGGCAATGATTTCGGAGGCTTTGGCATCCAGTCCGAGCACATTCTTGCCCAGTTCCTGGTTGGCATGCTTGATAAAGAGGTTGGCAAAGAGGAAGATGTCGGCACCTCTGTCCTTGAGGGCAGGCATGTAGATGGTAAACTCGTTGATGCGGTGATAGAGGTCCTCTCTGAACTTGCCTTCGGCTACTGCCTGCGCCAGATTCTCGTTGGTGGCACAGATGAGTCGGATATCCACATCTATCTCCTGCGTGCTGCCCAGCGGACGGATTTTTCTCTCCTGCAAGGCTCTGAGGAGCTGCACCTGTACTTCGTAGTTGAGGTTTCCCATCTCATCGAGGAAAATCGTTCCGCCGTTAGCTATCTCGAAGGCGCCCTTCTTATCCTGTTCGGCTCCGGTAAAGGCACCCTTCTTATATCCGAAGAATTCAGATGCCGCCACCTCCTTAGGAATGGCACCGCAGTCGATGGCATAGAAAGGCTTGTCCTTGCGCAGACTCTGTTCGTGGATGCTGCGCGCCACATATTCCTTTCCGGTGCCGCTGGCTCCGAGAATGAGTACCGACATCGGGGTAGGGGCAACGAGCGAAACGAACTCGTAGAGCTGTTTGGAAGCCTCGCTTTCACCTTTTATATATCTAGGCACCTCCGTAGCGCCCTGCTGCTCTTCTTGGGGCGCATCCTGCCTGGCGGCAGATTCCGCACGCTGAGGGGCTGAAACCGCAGAAGCAGCCGACTGGATAGCCTCACGGATTTTCTCTAAGAGGATTTCGGGATGGAAGGGTTTAGCCACGTAATCGGTAGCACCCGATTTCATGGCACATACGGCATTCTGAACCTCTGCATAGCTAGTCATTACGATAAAAGGCAGGTGGGCATCGGACTTTCTGATATGCTGGAGCAATACCAGTCCGTCGTGGTCGGGCAGGCGCAGGTCGGAAAGAACCAGATGGAATGCATCGCCGGCTCCCATCGCTTTGATGGCAGCGCCTACAGATGTTACCCTTTCTACATCGAATCCTTTCTTTTTGAGCCAAGTCTGTATCATGGTTCCGAATGCCAAATCGTCTTCTACAATCAATATCCTCTTCATGATGTTCTGTTTTATCCTCTTCTAAAATATCGTTATATATAACTTTGTGCAAAGGTACGGAAAAGTTGTATGGAAAGCTATTTAATTCACATTATTTAGCAATAAAACCGACTAAAATTCTACAAACCCTGTTCTATTATCTTATTTTTAGTGAAAAGAACAATTGTTTTCGGATAAAAGCATGCTAGTTGCTTTATTTTTTGTATCTTTGCATAAGAAAAGCTGCACTCGGCAATTTGAAAGCAAGCTTTCATTGCGCTCGTTTGCATTTTCTTTGCATCCATGTTAAAATAAGATTTAGAGTCATGAATCCGATAGTACAAACCATCATATTGTCAGCTTCGGCGGTGCGCATGTTGCCGCATATCGCTCTGTATCTGCTCCATAAGAAGGAGATAGATGCCGACCTGCTGAAGGTGCAGGACAGGAAGCCTACGGTGCTCAACCTGATTAAGGCATGCACCCGCGAAAGGAGTTTCCGCAATCTGTTTTATTACCGCATGGGCGAATACCGTTCGGTTTTCATCAGCTGGCTGTTGCCTCCCGAGCGTACGATGACCATCTGGTGCCCGCATATCGGGAAGGGTGCGCATCTGGAGCACAGCTATGCCACCTATCTCAACGCAGAAAGCATAGGTGATGACTTCTACTGTCTGCAGATGGTGACGCTGGGCAACGGCAAGGGCGGCAGACCTACCATAGGAAATGACGTGAAGATTTATACAGGCGCCACGGTATTCGGCGGCATCCATATCGGCAACCACGTGACGATAGGCGCCGGTGCCGTGGTATTCCAGGATATTCCCGACGGGGCTACCGTGGTTGGGAATCCGGGGAGAATCATTCAGAAATAATCAATTTAAAGATAGAAAATATGAACTATGCATTGATCATAGCCGGAGGTTCTGGCAATAGAATGGGACAGGACATCCCAAAGCAGTTTATGCATGTAGACAACTGTCCTATCATCATCCATACGATGATGGCTTTTCAGAAGCATCCTGATATTCAGGGTATTGCTGTGGTATGTCTGGCAGGTTGGGAAACGGTACTGCAGTCGTATGCCAACCAGTTCTGCATTACCAAGCTGAAATGGATATTCCCTGGCGGAAGCAATGGACAGGAGTCGATTCACAATGGTATCTATGGCTTGAAAGAGGCGGGATGCGGTGATGACGACCTGGTGCTGGTGCATGATGCCGTGCGCCCACTCTTGTCGCAAGACATCATCTCATCCAATATCGCCATCTGCCAGAAGTATGGCTATGCCATTACGGGTATCAAATGTAGAGAGGCTATCCTGGAGAGCGAAGATGGTTTCACGACCAACACCAGTATTCCGCGCGACAAACTGATTCGTACCCAGACACCCCAGACCTTCCGTTTGGGCAATCTGATAGCAGCCCACGAAGAGGCTAAGGAGAAGGGCATCACCAATTCGGTGGCATCCTGTACCCTGATGGCAGAACTGGGAGGCAGACAGATGCATATCGTGCCTGGTTCAGAGAAGAACATCAAGATAACCACCGTTGAGGATCTGGAGATACTGAAGGCACTGATGAAGGTTCAGCCTGAGGCTTGGTTAAAATAAACATGTTATGATAGAAAATTCACCATATAAGGAAGATATTGCGCGCCTTTTCCGGGAAGGTTTGGAATTGGAGCGTCTGCATGGCAAAACCATTCTTGTGGCTGGTGCTACAGGATTGGTAGGAGGCTGTGTGGTTGATGTGCTGATGCAGAATCCTGCCCGGTGCTACAAGGTGATAGCAGCCGGAAGAAACAAGGAACGTGCCCGACAGAAGTTTGCTGCCTATTGGGAGGATGAATCTTTCTTCTTTGTAGAGATAGACGTTACCCAGCCTGTCATCAAGAGCATGGACAGGATGATAGGGGAACCGGTCTATAATGAGTTGGCTGAGGGCGCTGATTACATCATCGATGCAGCCAGCAATGCGAGTCCTAGCTTCTTTAAGCAGAACCCTGTAGAGGTGATGAAGGCGAACATCAACGGCGTATCCAACCTGCTGGAATATGGATTGAATCACCGCATGCAGCGCATGGTTTATATCTCTTCGGGTGAAATCTATGGCGAGGGCGATGGCTCTGAATTTAGCGAGAAGAGCAGCGGCTATGTGGATTGTGCATCGGTGCGTGCCTGCTATCCATCTTCCAAACGTGCTGCCGAAACGCTCTGCATGGCATACGGAACAGAGTATGATGCCGATGTGGTGATAGCCAGACTGAGTCATACCTACGGTCCGGGCTTTACGGAGAGTGACAATAGGGTGTATGCCCAGTTTATCCGCAATGTTCTGAAGGGTGAGGATATCGTCCTGAAGAGTAAAGGTGAGGCTTTCCGCTCCTGGCTCTATGTAGTAGATGCCGCCCATGCCATCTTGCGCCTCCTGCTGGATGGCGAGAGGGCAAATGCCTATAATGTGGCTCATTCAGAATCGAATATCTCTATCCGCCAACTGGCAGAGCTGATAGCCCGGAAAGCGGATAGAAAGGTGGTGTTTGATATTCCTGAGGCGGATGCGCAGCAGGGCAATACCACGCCTATCACCAAGGCAACCTTCAGTACGGATAAGCTCAAGGCTTTAGGCTGGAAACCGCTCTTTGATGTAGAAGAAGGTTTCGGACATACCTTGCAGGAAGTGAGGGAAGGCTAAAGATTTCTTTTAATCTCATCCCATGTTTCCCGCTTTTCCATGTTCAGATAGTAGCGAAGGTGTTTCTCTACTCTCTGTTCTACGGGTGGAAACTTCATATAGTCGCCAAAGAAGTGGCGCAGATAGGTATCAGCCTGCTCCGGCAGCAAGACGGTGGTATCCTCGAACGGGAATTCCTTGCCCTTGCCGAGCCATTCCTTCGGGAAAATCTCCTTATAGTGGTAGGAACCTGTATTCACCAGTACGTTCTTCGCCTTATCGAAGTCATACCGGTGACTCATCTCGTCCATCTGCTGGATGAGGCGGTGGCGCATCTTGCTGCGGCAGAAGAAGGCGATCGTCTTGATGGCAAAGCGGCCCCAGGTTTCCTTGTGCAGGAGCAGGGAGATGTACTCAAAGAAAGTATTGTGGGTGGTTACGGCATTCAGACGGTTGATGGTCTTAGAGTATTTGCGATACAGCGCCTTTGCCGTTTCCAGGTCATCGTCGGTGGCATCAAGAGGGAAGATATCTACGTAAAGACCGATGATGCAGGGACGCTCCTTCTCCTCGATAAGGGTGGTTTCGCGGTTCACGAGTTTGGAGAAATACAGAGGGTATGACTCGTTGTTGTAGGGAGTTACTACCTCGTATTTGCCAAAGTCTTCATGCTTGGCGATTTCGAGCAGACGGTCGTAGTCGGGGCGTGGCATCAGTACGTCGATGTCATCGTCCCAGGGAATCATTCCGTGGTGACGGGCGGCTCCGATGGCGGTGCCGGCACAACAGTAATATCTGAGGTGATACTTGTTGCAGATTTCGATGAAAGCCTTCAATATATCGAGTATTGTGGCGTTCCATTCCTTCTTGATGTTCTTAATATCCATACTTTTTCTGTTTTACGGCTGCAAAAGTAAGCAAAAAGTTTTGAACTTCAAACTATTTATGCTACTTTTGCATTCTAAAAAGTAAAAACAAGTAATATTCCATATTTATCAGATAGAAACGATGGCAGAATCATTAAAGGAAAAAACCGCCAAGGGATTGTTCTGGGGAGCGATGAACAGTGGCTCTACCCAGGTACTCAATATCCTCTTTGGCATCTTCTTGGCGCGTTTGTTGTCGCCAGCCGATTATGGTATCATCGGCATCCTCACCATATTCACCCTGATAGCGGGCAATCTGCAGAGTAGCGGGTTTACCCAGGCACTGGTGAATATCAGGAAACCCACCGACAACGATTATAACTCGGTGTTCTGGTTTAATGTCCTGGTGAGTCTTACCATGTATGTGGTGCTCTTTTTCTGTGCGCCGCTGATAGCAGATTTCTTCCATCAGCCTTGTCTCACCTCCCTGTCGCGCTTCGTGTTCCTGAGTTTCTTTATCTCTTCGTTTGGTATCGCCCAGAACGGATATATGATGAAGAACATGATGAACAAGGAGATTACCATCGTTAATTTCATGGCTCTGATCAGTTCGAATGTCGTGGGACTGGTACTGGCATTTAACGGCATGGCTTACTGGAGTCTTGCCTGGCAGCAGGTTATCTTTATCCTCGTGCTGAATATCGGAAGATATTATTATACGGGATGGCGCCCGAATTTTCATATCGATTTCGGACCAGTGAGGAAGATGTTCGGATTCAGCGTGAAACTCCTGGTTACCAACATTATCAATACGGTGAGCAACAATGTGTTGACCTTTGTCTTCGGCAGGTTCTATCCGATTAATGATGTGGGTAACTATAGTCAGGCATACAACTGGGACACCAAGGCTAATTCGTTTGTTGCCAATACGGTGGGGCAGATAGCTCAGCCCGTCTTGGCTTCTATCCAGGACGATAAGAACCGCGAGTTGCTGGTGTTCAGAAAGATGCTCCGTTTTACGGCATTCCTTTCTTTTCCATTGATGTTTGGCTTGACTTTGGTATCACGCGAATTCATCCTGATTACGATTCATGAGAAATGGATAGCCAGTGTGCCGCTGTTGCAGATTCTTTGTGTGAGCGGTGCCTTTATGCCGATTTATACGCTCTATCAGAACCTTGCCATCAGCAAGGGGCGTTCTGATGTATATATGTGGTGCAACATCGGTCAGGTAGTGGGCTTGTTGGCGTTGGTATTGTTCTGTCATCAATATGGCATCCAGACCATGGTGATAGCCTACACCTTATTTATCATTGCCTGGCTTCTGGTCTGGCAGTGGATGATGAAGCGTGTTGCCGGCTTGCGGTTCCGCGATGTGGCAAAGGATATTCTGCCATTCATGCTCTGTGCGGCAGCCACGATGGCGGTTACCTATTTTATCACCCGCAGCCTGCAGAACATCTATCTCCTGCTGCTGGTACGCCTGCTGGTTTCAGCCACCATCTACTTCTGTATCATGAAACTGCTGAAGGTGCAGATATTAGAAGAGTGTATAGCTTTCTGTAAGCGAGGTAGATAAGATTCACCCTCTTGACAGGTACACCCTTTTTGATGAGCTTGATGATGAGGCGGATGAGGCAGCTCTTAGGCTTGTAGGCGAGTGTCTGATCTACCTTTTCGAAGGCTACATGGGCATTTGCCGCCCAGCGGTAGGCATTGACGATGCCTATCTCGGTGGCCCTGAGATACTGGTGCTCCGTATCGTTCTGCTCAAAGAAATCGATGAGTCGGCGGGTTGACTTGAAGTATGACAGGAGGTTCTTTTCAGAGATGTTGTGATTGTAGGAATTCTCGTTGTCGGTGCGATAGTAATATACCGTATCATCGATGTTCACCTTTTTGCCGTAGAACATAAACTGGGCATTCCAGAAAAGATCTTCCGCATAGTTGATGCCTTCCTCAAAGAATATCCTGTGCTTCATGATGAGCGAACGCTTGTAGATTCTGCCCCACAGCCGGTTGGTGATGATGTTCTGACAAACAAGCAGTTTGAGCAGTTTCTCATCAGAAACATCAAAAGGTTTCTGGAGTATTCCTGCTTTTCCATCGCACCACTCCCGGTAGCCGCCATCAATCAGGTCGGCATGGCTACTATCTGCTTTTCTTGCCAGCTTCTCAACTGCATCTTTTGGCAGCATGTCATCGCTATCGGCAAATAAAAGATAATCGCCTGTAGCCGCCATCAGTGCCGTCTGTCTTGCAGCTCCCACGCCCCGGTTTCTGTCGTGGTGGATGATGCGTACCTGTTGTGCTCTTTCAGGATATTCTTTCAGGAGCGATTGTAGGATGCCGATGCTTTTATCGGGGGTACAGTCATCTACAAAGATGTATTCGATAGACGCATACGACTGCTCGAACAGTGACCGGGCGCACTGTTCGATATATTTTTCTACCCCATAGATAGGAGTTAAGATACTTATTTTCAGCATGATGGTTTTAATCTAAGATACTTTTTTATCTTGTCGGGTTCTCTTTTTTTTATCTTGTGAGATACTCGAATATCAGCGTGCTGTTATAGAAGAACAGGAAGATGGTGATAACTGCGAGTGTTCCACGAAGATAAGGCAGATATTTCTCCTTACAGTTTCTGATGATATATCCGATACAGATCGGAATGATGAACGCCCAATGGGCAGCCATGATGTAAACCTCGTTCAGTCCGAATCCCATGACCAGATGAATGAAGGCATCGCATGCCACCCATGAGGCAGTGAGCCAGAGAAAAGCCGATCTTCTTCCCATCCAAAAGCCCATACACAGCAGAATTACGATGATACCCTCTATAATATAAGGAACGGGTGTCTGGTATTTCACGAATATCGGGCGGTGGCTGTGGATATCTTCCAGCAGATGCTCCCTGTGCAGGATAAGCGATTCGCCAAAAACGTTTTCAACCAATGATTCTGAACGGGAGATAGACATATCTGCCCATGAAAGCATGCCCCGTTTCTGGATATTCTTGCCAGCGATAGCCTTATCGTGTTTTTGCTTCTGTTCCATCTTTGCCCTAAAAGTACTGTCTTTAGCAGCTTTCTGAGCCACGAGCCGTTCTCCTTCCAGACGGTTCGGAATAATGAATGCCTTATTCTGGTAGATGCCAGCAGCACCTATCAGAAGGGTAGGTAAGATGATGCCCAATGCCAGATATTTCGGGCGGAAGAGTTTTTTGCCATTGGTAAAGAGGGCGGCAAGGAAGGTCTTGGCGCCATTGCTCAGCGTGATGCCTGCCGTGAAGAAAAAGAGCAGGGCTGTTTGCCACCAAGGCATGCTGCGGTGTTCCTGCTGCTGTTTGCCTGCCAGATAAAGTGTCATCGACAGGAAGAAAAGCGACATGCCGAAATGGTCATCCACAAAGGTGATGAGCAGCACGTAGGCAAAGGAAAAGAGCATCGCTGTGAGCACATTGCTGTCTATAGCCTTCAGCTGCATCACCTCTCTGAAGATTCTTCTGAAGAAGAGGGTAGAGTAGGTGGAGAAGAATGTCATCATCACCGCCACGATGGTGGTTGCCCAGTTGCGGGAGGTGAGTTCTATCAGCCAGCCGTTCAGTACCGAGAAGGGATAGAGGAAGAAAGGGAGCATGGGGTGGCGATACTCCGTATAATACACCTTCCATTTTGAGAGGGTAAGATAGGTGTAGGGGTCGAAACCTGAAATCTGAAAGTTCTTGGTGAAGAGCGTCCAGAATCCTGCTTTCGGTTTGCCGAAATCATCAAAATGATAGGTTATCATCAGCACATTGAAGGCGATGATAACGATGAGTGTAATCAAGGCAAAGAGCCTTTCTTCTTTTTTAATTCTAAATATATTGTTCATTCTCTGATTATTTTTTTGCTGGGCTGATGCATGCCGCATCTCCTTCTTAGCGCTGCAAAAGTAATTGTTTTTTCTGAATATTCAAAAAGAAAGGCTCTATTTTGTGTCTTTTTTCTGATAAAAACGGAGTTTTATTTTGTATTCTCTTTTATTTGGTGTATCTTTGTCGCAATGATGATGAAAAAGTCATCAGGACGGACAGTTGGATAATAAAGATAAATAATGACAATGAAACATGCTTTTTTGATAATGGCTCATGGCAGTTTACCGCTTCTGAGGGTATTGCTGTCGATGCTCGATGATGAGCGCAATGATATATTTCTGCATATCGACCGGAAATCGGATATGCTGGATGGTGCTGAACCGCTGGTTCTTTCCAAGGCACGCCTCTTTGTGTTGGAACAGAGGGTGGATGTGCGTTGGGGAAATCTGAGCCAGATTAAGGCGGAGTATATGCTTTTCGAGGAGGCTTTGAAGCATGGGCCTTATGCCTACTACCATCTGCTGAGTGGTCAGGATTTACCTATCAAATCGCAGGATTACATTCATCAGTTCTTTGAGGAGCATCAGGGTAAGGAGTTTGTGGGCATCAATCATGGTGAGGAATTTGAATGGGATTGCCGCCGGAAGATGATGCGTTATTGGCTATTTACCAGTCTTACCCGCTCGAAGTATGGGGCTTTGAATGCCATTACCAGACGACTGAATAAATATCTTTCGATGCTGCTCATGCCGTTCCTGCATCGCCAGAAGATGGATTTTGCCAAGGGTGCCAACTGGGTGAGCATCACGCAGGCATGCGTGGAGTATGTGGTGAGCCAGAAGCCGTTTGTATTGAAAAGATTCAATTATACTTTCTGCCCTGATGAGTTCTTCCTGCAGACCCTGGTATGGAATCATCCCGATTTCCGGGCCGCCTTGTACTCAGAAAAAGATGAATATGAGGGCTGTATGCGACTCATTGACTGGAAACGGGGCAATCCGTACGTCTGGACTTTGGCAGACAAAGAGGAGCTGGAACAAAGCAACCGCCTCTTTGCCCGTAAGTTTGATATGAAGCATGAGGATATCATCCGCTGGATCAAGGCTTCTTGCTAATATTTATCCTAGCATGTAGCCTACCAGCAGATATCCGTTGCTTATCCACAGATAGAGGGTGATGGCGAGCATCAATCCTCTGAAGGCCCATTTCAGGTTCTTTCCTTTTGCCTTGAGCGCCAGGAAGGCGATGGCGATAGGAAGGGCATACATATAGTGGGCAGTCATGATATATACCTCGTTGATACCGAAGCCCAAACCGATATGGAGGGCAGCATCCATCAGGAAGAATGTCAGGGTGAGCCAGAGGAACTTTGATTTTCTTCCGGCAAGGATGCCAAGTAAGAAAAGCACAACGATGCATGCCTCTACCGCATAATTGACCGCAGACTGGTATTTCACGATAACCGGACGGTTGCGCAATACATCGCCCAGAAGGTTCTGCTGGTGCAGCATGATGCTTTCACCGAAGAAATTCTCGACCAGAGTTTGCGAGCGGGAGGTCGTCTTGTCGGTCCAGTTCATGAATTCGCCCTTGGCGATAGGCTTGCCCGTGTTCTTGTTCCATATCTGTTTATGGTCACGAACATATTTGGCATGCGCTTTATCCTTGATGATTTTCCTGACGGCAGTTTCTACCTTTGCCGAGTCTTTCACGCCAGTGCTGTCGCGGTATTGCTGGTAAATCTTGGCTGTGGCTTCCTTGTTTTTCTTCATCTTAGCCTCGTGTCTTGCCATCTCCTTAGGCCATACGAAGGTGCGGTATTCCCATCTTGCAAAGCCCCACATGAGGGCTGCAGGAAGGATGACTCCTATCAGGAAGTATTTGATGCTGAAGAACTTTCTGCCATTGGTGAAGAGGGCAGAAAGATAGGTCTTCAGACCATTGTTGAGCGATACGCCCGCTGTAAATACAAAGAGCAGGATAGTCTGCCAGATGGTAAGCTGTCTGCCTTTCTTCATGCATACGCCTGTGATATACAGGGTACAGAGGAGTATGATCATCGACATGATGAAATGGTCGGGTACCATCGCTGAAACCATCACATAGGCGAAAAAAAAATAGAAGGCAGAGAGCAGATTGGCATCAAAGCGCTCTGTACCAATCACTTCTCTGAATATACGATAAAGGAAAATGAAGGAATAGAAGGCGCAGAACACCAGGATAGCTCCCACGACAAACTGAACGCAGTTGATGCCGGTAAGCATCATCAATCCTTGATTTATCTGATTCGGGATATACATGAAGAACGCCAGCAGCGGGTGGCGGTATACGTTATATTCTGTGTCCCAGTGAGATACGATGCTATAGGTAAGCGGGTCGAAACCTGCCACATGGAAGGTCTTGACAAAGAGTTTGTGATAATTATCTGTAATCTGCGAGAACTGGCTGTGGTATTTGATGACAGTCAGGGCATTGAGGGCACATGCTATGATGAGTGCGACGAGTGCTGAAACTCTTTCCTCTTTCTTGATTTTAAAAATATCGAATATCTTTTTCATATCTTTCTTTTATCGTGTTTGGGGAATCCCCTTATTTCTTCAGGAAGAACCTTACCAGGAGGAAGTTTACCGGGATGCAGATGCAGAGGGTGGGTATCATAGCCAGCTGTTTGGCTAGACCCAAGCCTACGAAGAGGTTGAGGCAGAGGGTCTGCATCGAGTAGTTGACGATGTGGGAGAGGGTGAATCCTGCTCCGCGCTTGGCATTCGCCTTTACCTTAAATGTATAACGGGTGCTGGCGATGAAATTGAAGATGAAACTCACGATGTAGGCGATGGTGTTGGCGGTGGTAGCCAGACTGTGGTCGCCCATGTTGGGGATGAAATGGGCCAGTGCCGGCATCATAGCCAGGTAGATGACATATTGCAGCATCGTAGCCAGTCCGCCTACGATTCCGAATCTGATGACTTCGCCTAGCTTCTCTCGCTTGGCATCATCCATATTATTTATCTTGTTCTTGATATTCATGTTGCAAAAGTACTTCAAAATCTCCAAATTACCAAATATATCGTGGTATTATTTATCTCAGCATCTTTCCTTTTCCGAAGAGATAAGCCAGATGGGTCTTCTCCATCATCTTGGCGATGCCGATGCTTCCGGCTATAGCGATGAAAATGGTAACGAGGGCGAAGATAATCTCGCTCCTGTCCCAGCTAAAGAGGGGATGATAAAACTTGGCTGCCATCGTAAAGATAGGGTGGAAGAGGTAGATGGGCAGCGTGTTGCGGCCTATATATAATAAGGTGTCTTCTGTCTTTCGGACGCAGACATTATCCTGTAGGCGTTTGATGAGGCTGTGTATCCACATCAGGGATGAAATGCAGCACCAGCAGGAGAAGACGATGGCGAGCGTGCCCCAGTCGTACCATTCTTCTAAGCCCAGCAAGTTGATCCAGAGCAGCAGGGCAACCGGTGAAGGACGGAATATCCTGTTAAAGCCGATATGGCATTGTCTGAGTACCGCTCCGATGAAATAATAGGTGGCGGCACTGGGCGAAAGAGCGGGTGTCTTGGACAGGAGCAGGAGTAGGGTGGCGAAGATAAAAAGGCTTGTGGTGGTGCTCATCGTCGTTTTTCCCTGTCTGAGGGCTCCCCAGGTTGCTCCCTTGAAACTGACGTAATAGAGAATGCCGCAGATAATCATGGTCTGGATGAACCAATAGGGACCGATGGAAGTAACGAATATCTTCTCACAAATCTGAGAGAGTGACAGTTCCGTGATGCCATCTCTCACCGGCATGAAATAGGAGAGGACCGAGAAACCGGTTACCATGATGACGTAAGGCAAAGCGAGACACATCAGGTATCTTCCCATCTCCTTTGGGCTTTTCTCAATATTCACGAGATAGCCAGTAATGATGAGGAAGGTAGGCATCATGAACGAGAGAATGCCTGCCTTGAGGTGGGGGTATGCGTTGCCGAAGCTCACGATATGAATCAATATCATGAGAATAATGAGTATGGCTCTTATCCAGTCGATGTCTGTATTCCTTTGTTTCATAATGAATATATTCAAAATCTTTACTTGTTGATGTTACAATTGGGGGCAAATTTACAAAAAATATTCTTTTCCTCAAAATCTTTTTGCTTGAAATCCCCCAGATTCTCAAAATCTTGCCTGTGTAAGTCTTAAAGAACTGTACGGCACGGGCTGAAAGCTCAAAAGCTCTTAGCCCAGGGGGATAATAGCAATCTACAAGGTATTCTATAGCCAAATCGAAGGAAAATTGCTCGATTTGGCTATAGTATAACCTATTCTTTAGCCAAATCGAGTTAAAATTCATCGATTTGGCTATAGAATCCTTGTTTTTCTCGGATAATTATCTTATATTTGCACCATCATTAAAGTTAGATTTAAAAGGTATGGAGCAAATTATCGGACGAAAGAAAGAAATCGAGCTGTTGACAGAATATTATCATTCTGGCAAAGCTGAGTTTGTGGCTGTATATGGCAGGCGTCGTATCGGCAAGACTTATCTTGTGAGAAATCTCTTCCGTGATAAGTTTGCCTTTGATATGTCTGGGTCTATAGAGGCACCAGCTGAGGCGCAACTCTCTAATTTCGGGTTTGCGCTGAGGGAATATGGAGATTCCAAACAGCCTATTCCTACGAATTGGACAGAGGCTTTTGAGGCATTGAAACAGTTGTTAAAGGCAAAAATGAAAGGAGAACGACTCGTTGTTTTTATCGATGAACTACCATGCTTGGATACGCCGAAATCTGGTTTCCAACAGGCTTTTGAGCACTTTTGGAACGGATGGGCAGCTTACCAAAGTGAAATCATGCTTATCGTTTGTGGCAGTGCCACGTCGTGGATGATAGCCAATCTGATAGATAGTCATGGTGGGCTTCATAATAGGATAACGCACGAGATGTATCTTGCTCCTTTTACTCTTCGTGAGACGGAACTGATGCTGCAAGCTTATGGATTCTCATGGACTCGCATTTCTATCCTTCAGATATATAGCATCCTTGGTGGGGTGCCTTATTATCTCAGTTTGTTGGATAAAAAGCAAGGTGTGGAAGGGAATGTCGACAGATTGTTTTTCTCATCCCACGCTGAACTGAAGCGAGAATATGGAAGACTATATTCGTCCTTGTTTAGAAATTCTGAGTCCTATATGCGTGTCATAGAGGTACTTGCCTCATGCAGACAAGGTATGACCCGAAAGGAAATCATGGAGAAATTGAAGTTGAAATCGGGTGGAACTTTGACAAAGGTTCTTAGTGAATTGATAAATTGCGATTTTGTAAGAGGGTATAATACCAGGGATAAGAAGATAAAGCAGAAAGATCAAATCTTTCAGCTCACCGACCTCTATACATTATTTTATATGACGTTTTGCCATCCTGGTACGACGGACACGGAATATTGGACTCACTTGATGGGAAAACCTCGTCAAAATACTTGGTATGGCTTGGCTTTTGAGCGAGTTTGCATGTCGCATATTCCTCAAATCAAGCATTTCTTGGGGATAGACCAAATCCATACCGAGTATTATTCTTGGCGAAGTAAGGTTTCAAAGCCAGCTGCGCAAATCGACTTACTGATAGAACGTGCCGATAATCTCGTGAATCTATGTGAAATCAAGTATTCGCAGATGCCTTACACGATCACTAAGGAGGAGGATATGCGCATTCGTAATCGTATGGCAGATTTCGTGGCAGAAACAGGGATAAAAAGTGGCATTATCCCAACGATGATTACTACTTTTGGCGTGCGCCTTACACAGTATGCAGCCTTGGCTCAAGTACAAATTACAATGGACGACCTGTTCGTATAAACAAATGGTGCAGTGTCGTAAGTCCGTAATACAGGTTCGCAAGTCAGCCATTGTTTGCCTTGACTTTTGGATAAAAGCTGTATTCTTGGAGGCGTATATAGACACCCAAAAAGATACATAATCTTTACAATTCTATCTTTCGAAAGAATGCGGAAGATTAAATCAAAACAGGCTAATAAATGTTACATATAGGGACAGCATAACGAACATGCTGCCCCTTTTTTCGTATTATTGGCATCACGCAAAACGGACTTTTAGGAGACTCTGAGTGACGGAAGAGAGTGACTATCCGGCTACAAATGCAGCTTTGGATGATTGAAAGCAGAAATTGTTAATTTTTGAAAAATACAAGAGAAAAGAGACATTTTTATCGGGAATAGCCCCTTTCAGGTGTCGCATTCCCCCACCAATGCGACACCTAAATGATAGCAATGCGACACCTAGGCAGGGGAATGCGACACCTTTTTCCAAATTATTTTTGTATATTTGCAGCATGGTTGCGAGATTGGAGCCATGCCGGAATGCTGTTCGGCACACCTGTTCATCATGCAGGCAAGCCTCTTATGTTTCCAGGAATGGTTTTCGTTCTGATGATCCAATGGGAATGATGGTGAAGCCTATCCCATCATAGAGGAAAGCTCCTGGTCTTTGCGATAAATTGGTAAGCAGATATATAAGATAAAATATTAACATTAATCATTTAACAACAAAACGTGTATGAAAAAGAAACAATTACACAAATCGAATCGGCTCGTCACGATGCTGCTGCTCGTGATGGCTATCCTCATGCCTTATGGGGGGGCATGGGCACAGACTGCAATTCCACCGTCAGAGGGTAACGGAAGTGAAGGCAGTCCTTACATTATCACCAAAGCTGAGGAATTGGCATGGTTCCGTGATGCGGTGAATGACGGGAATTATGAAATCTGCGCTAAGATAGCAGATAATGTTGAGGTCATTGACCTAAAGGACTTCTGCCATGCGGCTGATGCGTCTCAAAACTTAAAAGAACTAAGCTGGGAGCCTATTGGAAATAGTGATTGGAGTTACGTAGGTACTTTCGACGGAAATGGCAAGACCATCACCAACCTTTATATCAATGCAACCCAAGCATATATGGGGCTTTTCGGTAGAATCTATCAAAGCACAATCAAGAACCTAACCTTTGAGAATGCAAATGTGACAAATACGGAAAATAATATAGGAATTTTGGCTGGTTATGCAGGAAATGGAAACACCCTTCAAAATATCAAAATATCAAATACTTGCCAGATAAAAGGAGGTAATGACTTTACAGGCGGTATTGCAGGTTATCTTGATGGTAACGCCTACAACTGTGTGAACTACGCCACGGTACAAGGAACAGAAGATGTCGGCGGTCTTTTTGGCTTCTACAGTAGCGATGGTAATTCTATGACCGCCTGTGCCAACTATGGAAATGTAACTGCATCAAGTTATACTGCCGGTGGCTTAGTTGGCTATTTCGAGAGTGGAACCATCAAAGACTGTGCCAACTATGGCGATATAACAGGAACTTCAAATGTCGGAAACTTGATAGGAAATGCTCAAAGTTGCAATCTGAACAATGTGCTTGGCACTGGTAATGTTACTGCTACTTCTGATACTGAGCGTGCCGGTCTCCTTGTTGGACACATAAACAATTCCTCCAGCACCGCTTCTGGCATCTTGGCATACAACAGCAGCTCGAAGCTTACCATCAATAAAATTGAGCAGACAGGTAATGCTGTCAAGGCTATCGGAAATGGCTCATTGACCTATCCTGACGGTAAGAATGAAGCTGACGTGGTCAAGGCATTCACCGCTGAGCAGCTGAAGAGCGGTGAGGTGGCATGGCTGCTGAATGGCTCCACATCTGTTCCTGCCGAAGGAAGCACCTTGGCTTGGTATCAGAAACTCTTGGGTGCTGATGCTTATCCTGTGCTTGTTGCTGAAGAGGGCAATACTGTATATAAAGGAACTTTCCGTTACTGCGACAATACGACTTTCTCATATAACAACACTACCTCTGAGGATGTGCAGGTTCATAAACCATCTGCCACTTTAACCAGTCCTAAGTTCGATGCTGACAAGCACATCTATCACATGGGCTGCAGCAACGAGAACTGCCCTGAGCATAAGTATGTAGCAGATGTAGATGGTACACTGAAGGCTACCAAGGAAGAAGACGGAAAATTCTATGTCGAGAAACTGGCCCTTACTGATGCTTCTACAGCCATCAACACCCAGGCTCAGTTCACGGTGAAGAACCTTCAGTATAGCCGTCAGCTTACTGAGGGACAGAAGGGTTATGCAACACTCTGCCTTCCTTTCGATATCAATGCAGCTGATGTTGCTGGTGCAGAGAAGTGCTATCCTGTAGGAAATATGATGATTCACATGCCTTCAGCTGATGCAAGTGTATTGAAATTCGTTCTTATGCTCGATGAGCAGTCTGTCATCGAGGCTGGCACACCAATGGTTGTTAAGCTTGCAGCAGAGAACGCAGCTCAGAATTTGGTTGCAACGGCACAGAATGTAGAGTATAACGCCAACTTCTTTGCAAATCCAACAGCCAAGTCGCTGACTCTGAGAGACTGGGATGGTAAGAGTGGTTTTATGACTATCTGCCATGAACTGACAAATGCCTCAATAGGTGGTGTTTATACTACCACACCTATGGCAGAAGGAAGCTACAGTTTCCGTGCAGATGGTAAGTTTGGTATCCACACAGGTGATTTGTCTCCTTATCGCATATATCTGAACGTCCAGCCATCGCAGTCGGCTTCTTCACGTACCATGCTGTTCAGCATCGGTTTGCCTGATGACAGTTCTACCACTGGTATCCGCATCATCAGCTTAGGAGATGGCAAACAGACTGGTTCATCAGCCATCTATACCTTAGAGGGCCAGCGCGTAATGGGAACACCTCGCAAGGGCATCTATATCAAGAATGGAAAGAAATTTAGTGTTAAATAATTAATCAACAAGGAATTATGAAAAAGAAAGAGTATATATCACCTGCAATTCAGGTATTTGAAATGAATACACCTTGCATCCTGGCAGGAAGTGGAGAAGAAACCGGTGGAGGAAGTACCGGAAGTGGAATAACGCAAGAAGAATGGGATAGTATGGGACCAGGCTTCGGCTCGAATGATCCGAAGTACCCAGGTGAGGGAGTGTAATTATACGCTTCTGATTCTAATATAAGTAAGGGCTGCAAATGGTAACAATACCGTTTGCAGCCCTCGTTGTTGTACGCTCGGCATGAGCATTGTCTAACGGGTGGAAGTCCCGAGCAAGCCC
>ERZ1034847.291-NODE-291-length-24896-cov-100.435007_pt1 | contig 24896 bp, 15 predicted proteins | sample MGYA00520633_ERZ1034847 | MGnify/ENA primary metagenome ERZ1034847 (study PRJEB33766, sample SAMN09781732) | gut metagenome | biome: gut microbiome | host: Homo sapiens | place: Madagascar | study: EMG produced TPA metagenomics assembly of the PRJNA485056 data... | reverse complement strand
AAAATATAAATAATTAATAATCATTTTTTGTGTCCACTTTGGGGAGCTGCTACAATGAGGGTACGAAGAAGCATTATTTATGGGTCAAACATTTGGGGGATTTGGAACATTTTAGCAAAAAACATTTGGGGGATTTGGAACATTTTAACAAAAAACATTTGGGGGATTTGGAACTTATATGTATCTTTGCGCTCAAAATCAGCAAGTTATGAGAAAAAGAATTTTTAAAAGAAAAGTATACGACAAAATGCTCGAATGGAAGCGAGAGAGAAATGGTAGCACAGCCCTCTTGCTCAAAGGAGCACGCCGTGTAGGAAAGTCAACAGTAGCCAAAGCTTTCGCAGAAAATGAATACAAAAGCTATATCCTTATAGATTTCGCACAAGCATCTAAGGAAGTGAAACAGCTGTTTGACAACCTCATGGACTTGAACTACATATTTTTACGCCTCCAATCAATCTACCAAGTAATCTTGGAGCCACGCAAATCAGCCATCATTTTCGATGAAGTACAAATGTGCCCACAAGCTCGGCAAGCCATCAAATACCTAGTAGCAGACGGAAGATACGACTACATAGAGACAGGCTCTCTTATCAGCATCAAAAAGAATGTAGAAAACATTTTGATTCCAAGCGAAGAGACACGTTTGGATCTCTATCCGATGGACTACGAGGAATTTCGATGGGCAATGGGCGATACTGCTACATTTCCCCTTCTCAGGCAGTTTTTCGATGCAAAAATTCCATTGGGAGCAGCGCATCGAGAAGCTATGCGCAACCTTCGTCTATATATGCTCGTAGGCGGAATGCCACAAGCCGTAAACGAGTACTTAGACACCAACAATCTGAGCAAAACAGATGCCGTAAAACGAGAAATCATAGAACTTTATCTTGACGACTTCAGAAAGATTGACAAAACAGGAAGAGCTGCCAAGTTATTCGAGAACATCCCTTCCGAATTAAACAAAAATTCAGCCAGATACCAGGTAGCAAGCGTATTAGATGATGCAGGCAGAAAGAACCTTATGGGAGTCTTGGCAGACATGAAAGACAGCATGGTGGTCAATTTCGCCTACCACGCAAATGATCCCAATGTTGGTTTTTCATTACACAGTGACGAAGACTACTATAAAATGTTTGTTGGAGACACAGGTCTATTCGTCACACTTGCTTTTTGGGATAAAGACTACACAGAGAACACCATTTACGAAAAGTTGTTGAGCGATAAACTGAGTAGCGATATGGGGTATGCCTATGAAAATCTCGTTGCCCAAATGCTTACCGCATCAGGAAACAAACTGTTCTATTACACATTTCCCCATGCAACAAGCCACAAGAACTACGAGATAGATTTCTTGCTATCTCGTGGCAAGAAGATTTATCCGATAGAAGTGAAATCGTCAGGATATAACAGTCACAAGTCGCTAGATGAGTTTTGTCTGAAGTTCTCTGATAGAATCGACAAAAGATACCTATTATATACGAAAGATTTTAAAAAAGATGGACAGACCTTATTGATGCCAATATATATGACACCCTTGCTATAGATAAAATATAGAGAGGGTGTATCATAAGTCCATGACGCACCCTCTTCTTGATTAAAAAAAACTATTTATTATTTGTCCAATACATTCAAGTTCTGATAGAACCAGACATTCATCTGATTGGCACCACGATGATTCCAAGCATAATAAGGAATCAGAGTGAGCTTCTGGTTCTTGACAGAAGCGGTGCCATCAGCAGCCTGATTGAGCACCTGAGAAGAGGTCTGGATGGCCTTGACAGAGAAGGCTGGAGCACCCTTGGTCTCGGTGTTCTGAATGCTGTAGTTATCCACCACAGAGAAGGCAGGCTTCTTAGCCATAACGGCACGGAGCACTGGCTCGTTCTGATTATCCACAGCCTCAGCGCAATATACCAATGGTCCACGCTCTACGGCAACCTTACCCTTATCATCTGCTACCTTGCCATTAGCAACTACTGTACGAACAGGCATATCGAAGTGGATGCGGATGACATCGCCCTTCTTGATGTTCTTGACAGGGAGATAACCCTTGTTGGCATCGAGATCAGCCTCTACAGCCTTGCCGTTTACGGTTACTGTGTAAGCAGGCTTCTCTGCATCGCTATACTTGTAAAGATCGCTAGGCACCACCTGGTTGCGAACCCATCCAGGAATACGGACCAGGAGGTTGGCATTCTTTACACCGCTCTTCTTCACAGCAATCTTGATATCGCCGTTCCAAGGATACTCGGTAGTCTCCTCCAGAACCACATCCTTGCCATTCACCTTGATGGTAGATGTATTGCCGGCAAAGAGATTCACATAGATATTGTTGTCCTTCACGCCATAGAGATAACCTGGAACAGAAGGGATGAATCGGCACAAGTTACTCGGGCAGCAGGCACATCCGAACCAAGGCTGGCGGGTGGTGTTGCCATCGGCATTAAACTTATACTTGCCATCACTAGACAATGGGTTTGGATAGAAGAATCTGCCTCCGTCCATGCTCATACCCGAGATGACACCATTATACAGACTACGCTCCAAACAGTCGATATACTTGCTCTCGCCGTGAAGGAGGAACATACGCTCGAAGAGGTAAACCATAGAGATGGCTGCACAGGTCTCGTTATAGGCAGTCATGTTTGGCAACTCATAGTTCTCGCCGAAAGCTTCACCTGCATGACGGGCACCTACACCACCCGTAAGATAGTACTTCTTACCAATGATGTTTTCGAAAATACGGTCAATCACCTTCATATAGGCAGAATCCTTGGTCAGGGCAGCCACATCGGCAATACCGGCATACATATATCCGGCACGAACTGCATGACCTACCGCCTCTTTCTGCTCCAGGATAGGAGCCTGGCTCTGAGAATATGGGTTGCGGATATGAGTCTTGCCACGATAGTCGAGCAGATACTTAGCCTTATCCAAATACTTCTTCTCACCGGTCAGGGTATAGAGACGAGCCAAAGCCATCTCTGCAATCTGATGTCCCGGAACGATAGTAGCCTGTCCTGGCTTAGGACCTACTTCCTTTACCACGCAATCGGCATAACGCTTGGCGATGTTCAGGAACTTGGTGCTACCCGTAGCCTGATAATGAGCGCAGGCTGCATCCACCATGTGGCCGAGGTTATAAAGTTCGTGGCTCAATTCCTCGTCCTTGACCCAACGCTTATTTCCCGACCACTGGTGTGGATGCTTTGGATTGATGGTACGGGCGGTATAGAGATAGCCATCTGGCTCCTGTGCCGCAGCTACCACATCGAGCACGCTGTCGATATAAGCCTTCAACTTCTTGTTCGGATAAGTCTGTAGGATGTAGCTGGCACCTTCGATGGTCTTATAAACATCGGTATCATCGAAAGAGAAGCCCATGAACTTGCTCACATCCCACTCCTTGGTGTCCAAGCCCGGGTGGTTAGGATGCTGCAAGGTATAGGCAGCCATCTCGAAGTTCTTGTAACGGTGCTCGCTCTCACACTTGCTGAAAGCCAATGGCACGGTTACCTCTCGGGCAGCCTTCAGACGGGCACCCCAGAAAGTATTCTGTGAAATCTTCACACTGGTGAATGGTACTTGAGTAAATGGATAACCATTGCCCAATGTCTTTGCATTCTTCGCCATGGTTGGCACAACTACGGCTGCCGAAAGCAATACTGCTGAAATTAATCTCTTCATTTTCAAATAGGTTTTATTAATTTTATATTATTGTTTGTCATTTCGGTTGCAAAGATAAGAAAACTTTCCGACTATAGTGTATAATAAACAACAAAAAGCAGGTAATTATCAGTCAAACACCTATATTTATATCATATTTAACGCTTTTTTTTGTTACAATCGTTTTTTTATCTTACCTTTGCAGTCAAATTAGAAATACAATAATATATCAAATATGAATCATCTTCCATACCGTGCCATCGCCCTTGATCTGGATGGCACCCTGACCAACCACGACAAGGTGGTTACCCCGAAAACCCGCGAAGCGCTGCTCCAGGCAGAAGCCGATGGTGTTGTTATCATCCTTGCTTCAGGCAGACCGACCTACGGCATCGAACCGGTGGCGGAATGTCTGGAACTGGATAAGCGAGGCGGATACATCCTATCTTATAATGGCGGCAACATCGTGAATGCCAAGACTGGCGAAAAACTCTTCGCCCAGTTCCTGCCTGATGAAGTGATACCTATATTATATAGGTACGCGAAGGAGAAGAACCATGCCCTACTGGGATATGCCGGCAACGAGATTATCACCGAGATGCCCGACGACCAGTATGTGAAGGAAGAATCGCGTATCAACAAGATGAACATCCGAAAGGTAGAAAACCTGTTCGAAGCCCTGGAGCCTCACCCAACCAAGCTCCTCATGACAGGCGACCCGGCAGATATGCTCAAGGCAGAAAACGAGCTTTCAGAGATTCTGGGCGACAGGATGGACATCTTCCGCTCAGCCCCATTCTTCCTGGAACTGGTTCCTAAAGGCATCGACAAGGCTAAGTCCCTGCTCCGCCTTCTGTCGAAAATCAATCTCACCCCAGCCGATATGATTGCTTTCGGAGATGGCTACAACGACCTGAGCATGCTGAAACTGGCAGGCATGGGTGTAGCCATGCAGAATGCAGCACCAGAGGTTAGAGCCGAAGCCGACTACATCACGCTTTCCAATGAAGAAGATGGCGTAGCTGCTGCTTTGGAACATTTCTGTAAAAAGGATTTTTAAAAGTAAAAAGGTAAAAAAGTAAAAAGGTAAAAAAGCCTAGCGGGGTATAATCTCCCTAGTTTCTTTTTACCTTTTTACTTTTTTACCTTTTTACTTTTCAACAATCAGTCCACCCTTAGGCTGCATTTCCACCTTCAGGTTTCCCTTCTTATCCACCTTTACGGTCTTCATCTGAGAAACAGGCCAGAGAGCCTTCTTGTCCTTGCTGGCTGTTTCATGATAATAGGTAACGCTCTTGCCGGCAAGCATTGGCAGATTCAGGGTGAGCTTCATCACCTGGTCGGTGCCGTTCAAACCGGCAACATACCATTTATCACCATGGCGACGGGCAACAACGGCATATTTTCCAGGATAACCGGCGATGAATTTGGTCTCATCCCAGGTTGTAGGAACGCTCTTCAGGAAATCAATCTCGTGCTGAGGAAGCTCAGAGAGATTATTCGGATAGATGGCGATACACTGGATGGCTGCCTGATTCATGATAGCCGATGCCATCTCGAAGACGTCAGTGGTATAACGACGATGACGACTCTTGTTGTCACGAGACAAGTATTTGTTCATGATGGTACCACCCCAATCCATCGCAGCCACGGCATTGCGGCAGAATGGATGCATGGTCAGCTCAAAGCCCTCCTGCTTGGCATGATAATCAGAGAAGAATACATTCTCTGAAGCCAATACAGCCTCACTGGAAATATAGTTTGGATACATGCGCTCCCAACCTCTTGGCAGGGTGCAGCCATGGAAGATAACGTGAATGCCGTAATCGTTGGCATCGCTCAGGATATCTTCATACTGCTGCATGGTATGCTGCTTGTCACCACCAAAGAAATCCACCTTGATACCCTTGATGCCGATGCTCTTCATCCAGGCCATCTCCTTCTTGCGGGCCACGATGTTATCCATGATGCCACGAGGTCCCTGAGGTGCATCGTTTGCCACACCATTGGAATTATACCAGAGCATCAGACTCACATTCTTGCTCTGCGCATACTTGCTCAACTCTGCTATCTTGTCTCTACCAATCTGGGTATCCCAGAGCGCATCAACCAGCACATATTCATATCCCATGGTAGCAGCCAGGTCGATGAACAGCTTCTGGTCGTTATAGTTGCAGGAGCCATCCTGCCAGATGAGCCAGCTCCAGGCATATTTTCCCACACCATACTTCTGGGATGCCTCATAGCGAGGCTCTACTACATCGTATGGAATGGTGGTCTCTACCAGAGGCTTCAAATCAGAACCCACGGTAATGGTACGCCAAGGAGTGGAACCCGGAAGAATGAAAGCTGCCGATGTAGAACCGATGCCATCTGCCTCCTTCTCCATAGGGAAGGCGATCTGATAACCCTTAGCAGCATCGTAATCGCTGATGTGACAACCCGGATAGTTGCCGTGAGTACCGGTCTCGCTGACCAAAACCCAGCCATCGCCACCTACCTTGAAGAGACAAGGGAAAGTATAGCCATGACCATAACCCGACTTGGCTGTAAGAGGCTGATCCACCTTATAATCTTCTTCATAACTTGGTTTGGTTCGGGCAAAACCGATGAGCGGATCCGACTGTGGGCAGAGGTAGGTGGTGGTTACCTTCGGCAGATTGAAGGCAGTCTTCTCCTCGTTTACGATGAGATGCTGAGCCTTCAGTTGATCAAAAGTATAACGGAAAGCCACATCGTTGTTGCTTACATTGAAGGTAACCATCATTGGCTGCTTCTTACCGTTGATGTATGTCACGTTGAGTTGGTTGGCATGATAATCTACATGCGAAACCTTGGCGGTGCGGAGGTCATAGCTCTTCTCCACCTTTATCTCATTCTTGCCCTGATAGGTCAAGCCCTGACTGAAATCGCCTACATTGGCAAGGAGACCGAGCTGTGATTCCTCCATCATTCGCTTGCCTGCATAGTCGATGGAATAATAGAGTTTACCATCGCGGTCTTCTACCACGACATTCAACTTACCATCAGGAGAGCTGATAGTATTCTTCTCTGCGTATGCACCGATGCTTGCCATCAATGCCAACGCTACTGCTAAAACGTTTTTCTTCATTTCCAGATAAAAGTAATTAGTTTATTTGTTACTATGTTTTTATGCTTAATTACATCGGCAAAGTTAAGCAATATTATCGAATAAACAAAAATTAAACCGAATTATTTTGTATTTTCTTCAAATAATAGTAACTTTGCACGAAATAAACTATACACATATCAGCAGTTATGTTACAACTTGACAATTTCTATAAGGCTCGCTTCGTGCTGAGCAAGGTAATAAGAAAGACTGAGCTGGTTCACACGCCAAGAATCAACCCAGAGAGTGATGTTTATTTGAAGCCAGAGTGCCTGCAGAAGACCGGTTCGTTCAAGATTCGTGGTGCTTACTATAAGATTTCACAACTCACCGATGAAGAAAAGGCGAAGGGTGTAATAGCCTGTTCTGCGGGCAACCATGCACAGGGTGTAGCGCTGGGAGCTACAGCCATGGGCGTTAAGAGCCTCATCTGTCTGCCTGAAGGTGCTCCTATCTCTAAGGTAGAAGCCACCAAGCGACTGGGAGCTGAAGTCTGTCTGGTACCTGGCGTTTACGATGATGCCTACCAGAAGGCGCTGGAACTGAAAGATGAGCATGGCTACACCTTCGTTCATCCTTTCGATGATGAGAATGTCATCGCCGGACAGGGCACCATCGGATTGGAAATCCTCGACCAGTTGCCAGATGTAGAAGCTGTCGTCGTTCCTGTAGGTGGCGGCGGACTTATCTCTGGTGTAGCCTTTGCCATCAAGTCGCTGAATCCTAACGTCAAGGTATATGGCGTTCAGGCTGAAGGAGCCGCAAGTATGGTACAGAGTCTGCACGATCACAAACAGGAGAAGTTGCCTTCTGTAGCGACCGTTGCTGATGGTATTGCCGTAAAGGAACCGGGCAAGATTACCTTCGAAACCTGCTCCAACTATGTGGATGAAATCGTCACCGTAAGCGAGGATGAGATCTGCGCAGCCATCCTGAAACTCATAGAGAGTGAGAAGATGGTAGCCGAAGGTGCCGGTGCGGCCAGTGTGGCAGCCGTGATGTATAACAAGATTCCGGTGAAGGGCAAGAAAACCATCTGCGTGGTAAGCGGCGGTAACATCGACGTAACCATCCTCAACCGTGTCATCAACCGTGGATTGGTAAAGAGCGGACGTCTCTGCACCATCGAGATGGAGCTGGACGACAAGCCGGGCGAGCTGGTAGAGGTAGCCTCCGTCATCGCAAGCCTGGGCGGCAACATCACGGGAGTTCATCACGACCGTTCTGCCAACCGCAACAAGGTGAATGCCTGCGTGCTCCGTGTCACCATGGAGACCCGCGACGAGGAACACGTCAAGGAAATCAAGGAGGCTTTGGAATCAAAGGGATTCCATCTCTGGATAGTATAACCGTGCAGAGACTTACAAAAATCCATAAAATATAAAAAGAGGGTGCGCCGTCAGTTGATAGCGCATCCTCTTTTTATATATCATTAAAAGCTTTATTACCATCAAGCTCTTTTGTTATTGAGCTTTATCTTTAATAGAGCTACTTTACTTCCTTGAGCAAGCAAGGGCGAACCTTCTCGGTTACACCAGCTTCCTCAGTAATCACGGTAGTAAGAGGCTTGAGGTCGGCAGCATTCTTTGCCACCATCACCTTGTAATCACCAGCCTCAACCTGCCACTGACTATCAACCTCATTGAAAGAAGCCAGATTCTTGTATGGGATGTCGATAGTAACTGTCTCCGACTCACCAGGCTGCAAATTCTTAGTCTTGGCGAAACCACGAAGTTCCCTGGTTGGTTTATCCATATCCTTGCCAGGAGCTGCCACATATACCTGAACAACTTCCTTACCAGCTACCTTACCAGCATTCTTCACAGTCACCTGAACCTTGATATTGCCCTGTGCATCCTTCGTTACCACAGGTTTGCCATACTTAAAGGTAGTATAGCTCATACCATAACCAAAAGGATAAGATACAGGCACATTCTTAGTCTGGTAATAACGATAACCTACATAAACACCATCATTATACTCGGTGTAATCCACATTCTTCACGTCACCCTTGCTACCGATGCCCTTGCCCATGAACATACCAAGTACATCGTCAACCTTGACAGTCTCAGGGTTAGGGAAATCAGCCTTAGAAGGAACATCGTTATAACTTACAGGCCATGTCATAGGAAGACGACCAGAAGGATTCTCCTTACCCGACAAGATGTCAGCAACACAGTTACCACCCTCCTGACCAGGCAACCAAGACAGCAATACAGCATCAGGACCGCCAATCCAACTCTTGGTCTCAATAACGCCACAAACATTCAAGATGACAACCACCTTCTTACCAGCCTTATGGAAAGCGTTGCAAACGCCAGAAATCATATCCTTCTCCTCCTTGGTGAGATTGAAGCTATCAGAAATCTTGCGATCCAAGAACTCACCAGATGACTTACCAATAGTGATGATTGCCATATCGTTGTTTTTGACGGCAGCAGACATATTCAATTCAGCAAGGCTCATCTCAGGGATGAAGTGACCCGGCAAGAAAGCCTCCAAAGGATTCTTTGGCTTTGGCAAGTTTGCCTTTGCCTTTGGAGCATACTCTATGTATGACTTCTGGATGTCGCCATCCACCTGATAGCCAGCATTCTTCAAACCATCCAACAAACTTACCACATAAGCATGGTTAACATTGCCGGAACCAGTACCACCAGCTATGAAATCATAAGAAGTATTGCCGAAGAGTGCAATGTTCTTAATCTTCTGAACGAGTGGCAATACATTCTTGTTGTTCTTCAATAACACCATTCCCTCGGTAGCGGCATTGCGAGCCACCAAAGCATGTCCCTTCAAATCAGGGTTGTTGTCAGCAACATACTGCTTGAAACGAGGAGTCTGCATGATATACTCCAAGATATGGCGTACATTGCGGTCGAGGATTTCCATCGACAGGCGACCATTGAGCACAGCCTTGCGAATCTCCTTCACCTGTTCTGCCTTACCTGGCATCAACAGGTCGTTACCCGCTTCCATCTGGGCAGCTGCGCTAAGACCACCAAACCAGTCGGTCATCACCATACCCTTGAATCCCCACTCATGGCGAAGAATCTCTGTTATCAAGTCACAACGCTCGCTAGACATCGTACCATTGATGAGATTGTAAGAAGTCATCACTGTCCAAGGCTGAGCCTCTTTGATAACGATTTCGAAAGGTTTCAAGTAAATCTCACGGAAAGTACGTGGATTACCGATAACATTGTTACGAGTACGATTGGTCTCCTGGTTGTTCAGTGCGAAGTGCTTCAACGAAGTACCGACATCGTTGCTCTCGATACCATTCACCATAGCAGCACAAATGGTACCAGCCAACAATGGGTCTTCTGAATAATACTCAAAGTTACGACCACAAAGAGGATTACGCATAATATTGGTAGCAGGTGCCAACAAGACATCTACGCCATAATGCTTCACCTCGTCTCCCATAGAGGTACCTACGGAATACACCAAGTCTTTGTTCCAGGTAGAACTCATCACTGTAGCCACAGGGAAGTGGGTACAGTAGAATGTCTTGTCGGTATTCTTGCGCTTAGGGTCGATGCGAAGACCAGCAGGACCATCGGCTACAACCGTAGCAGGAATGCCCAGACGCTCAATACCATTCACCTGACCTGCGGCACCCTGTACCAACTGACCTTGGTTACCAATGGTAGCCTCCATCTGGCTCTCATACTTACCCGTAGAACCTACCACCAACTGAATCTTCTCATCAAGAGTCATCGCATTGATGACATCCTGGATAGGAGACACACCCAACTTTGGGTTCTGTGCTTGCACTACGAAAGTCGCAGAAAAAAGCACACATGAAGAAACTAATAATTGTTTTATCATTGTCTATACCTTATTTTTTTAATAATCTTTTACAAAACTCTTACTTGAAAAACTTATGTTATCATTTGAAAATCTTCTGTGCAAACTCTGTGAGATAGACACGCCAGTTGCGCCAGATGTGGCCGCCCTCGGTCTCCATATAGGTATATTTATACCCCTTCTCATCGAAATAGCGACGCAAGCCGGCTGTACTCTTATACAAGAAGTCGGTCTTTCCCATACCTATCCAATACAATTTTGGCTTGTTCTTAAACAAGGTTGCCAACTGCTGCTTCGCCTCCTCGTCCTCTTGCAGCATCTTATAGAAATCGCTGCGAAAATCGCCAGTCTTTCCCACATGCAAACCAGCGGAGAAGAGACCAACGTAATCAAACTTATTAGGGAAACGGCGAGAGATGTCAAAGGAGTGTCCACCACCCATTGACAAACCGCAGATGGCACGATGCGCCTTATCCTTGCCCACCTTGTAATGGCTCTCCACATAGTTCATCACGTCAGGGAAGCTCTCATCCATCGTAGCCACCGCCTTGGCACCTTGGTAACCATTGAAAGAAGGCACATACATACCTGCCGACCATTCGCCAGGAGCAGCCTGACAGTTAGGGTTGCCATTGGTCATCACCACGACCATAGGCTTTGCCTTGCCTGTAGCTATCAAATTATCAAGAATATGCTGTGCACGACCTAAAGTAGTCCAAGCATCCTCATCGCCACCAGCGCCATGGAGCAGATAGAGTACAGGATAATCCTTGCCCTTGTCGTAACCTGCTGGAGTATAGACCGTCATACGACGCTGCATCTTGAGCGTAGGACTGTCATACCAAACCTTCTGCACATTGCCATGAGGCACCTCATTGACGGTGTAGAGGTCACCACAGTCGCCTTTCTTGTCAGACAAGATAAAAATATTGGTTTCCGAAGTGATGTCACGAGTGATATAGACGCTTCCAGGATCCACAATCTTCACACCATCCAAGATGAGATTATAAGAATAAAGCTCAGGAGAAAGATTAGTGCTGGTAAAGCTCCATACTCCCTTGTCATCCTTCACCAAGTCTGCCACTCCCGGTGCATCATACTTTCCCACAGGGGTATCAATCTGCTTGGTAGGCAAGAAGTCGCCCGTAATCTGCACTTTCTGTGCATTGGGAGCCTTGAGACGGAAGGTTACTGTATGGTTGGCGTTTACCTCTGGAGATACCACAGGTACGTTGTCGAACAAAGCTTGCTGTGCAAAGCTGCTCATACTCAAGAGCAAGGCTGTTGCCAAAAATGTTATCTTTTTCATTGTGATGTTATTTGAAGTTACTTAAAGATTTTCTGGGCAAACTCACCCAGGTAGATGCGCCAGTTGCGCCAGATATGACCGCCATCGGTCTCCATATAGGTGAACGGATAATGGTTCTTGGTCAGTTTCTCTCTTAAGGCGGTATTGTCCTTAAAGAGGAAGTCGGTGTTGCCGATACCAATCCAGAAGAGCTTTGGCTTGGCAGCAAACAAGTCTGCCAACTTCTTGTCGAAGTTATCATAGATGTACTCGTTGGCGCCACCACTTCTTTGTTCCTTGCCAATGGCTGCCGAGAAGAGCCCCACATAACCAAAGGTCTTAGGATTGTTGATGGAAATATAGAGGGAATGGAATCCACCCATAGACAAACCTGCTATGGCACGGTTCTGACTATTTGCCAAAGTGCGATAACGGGCATCCACAAACTTCACTACCTCAGGGAAAGATACCTCGAAAGAGCCCTCCATGGTCTTAGGCAATCCCAATGTAGGAACTATCAGATTATCCGAAGTCTGTCCTGGAGCTGCCTCCTGAGAGATATTGCCATTGGTCATGACGACGATCATTGGCTTCGCCTTGCCTTGCGCAATGAGGTTATCGAGGATTTGCGAAGCACGTCCCAAATCCATCCACGCTTCCTCGTCGCCACCGATGCCATGCAAGAGATAAAGCACAGGATATTTCTGCTTACTGGTCTCGTAACCAGCAGGAGTATATACTGTCATACGACGAGTAAGGCCAGCTTTGGCATCATCATACCAGACCTTTGATACGGTTCCATGCGCTACCTTGTTGACCTTGTAGAGATCTGCCTTTCCCCCACCTATCAAGAAATAGTTGGAAACGTTGGCGATGTCACGCACGGTATAGACGTTGAGATGGTCGGTAACACTGGCGCCATCCACCATCATTGTATAGCTATAAAGCTCTGGTGCCAAAGGAGCAGTGGTTGTAAAAGACCACACACCCTTCTCATCCTTCTTCAAATCGGCTACTCCAGGCATATCATACTTACCCATCGGGGTATCAACTTTCTTGGTTGGCAAGAAGTCACCTGTTATCTGTACTTTATGTGCCTCTGGTGCCATGCAGCGGAAAGTAACGGTCTTGTCTGCATGAATCTCAGGAGACTGTGGCATTTGCCCTCCGAAGAGGGCTTGCTGTGCCGAAGCACTGCCACATGTCATACATAATGCAATAACTAATATTGATAACTTTTTCATTGTCTTTACACCTTATTATATTTATAAGTTTATGATTATTGCACTTCCACAGAAGCAAACTTCACGGTAAAATTACCCGTTCCTGCAGCACCAGTAACATCCACGGTGCCTAAGTTTGAACCAGAGAAAGTAAACAAGCTCATACCCTCGGAATCCTTTGCGGTCTTAATCACGATAAAACCAGAAGAGATATACTGCTTCTTGCCCGCCTCATCCACGAAATAACTTCCGCCAAATGCATTATATTCTGGCACGGCATAACCATTATCCATCAACCAAGGAGCTGTAGAGCCACCCTGGATAGTATAAGTACCTGCCAAGCCCTCTGCTTGCAAGTTGTTGGAGTTAACAGCCTCCAAAGATGCCATCACCTTGCCCTCAGGATTCTTTACGGTCATCACATATTTGGTAACGTCTGGGATTAAGGTTGTCTGACCGGTTGCCCAATCGTATGTCATCACAGGAGAGGTTGCGATAGAGAGGGTATAACCAGAAGCCTCTGGGTCATCCACACCCACCTCGAAAGTCAAGCGTCCATGATAGTCGAGCTTCACACGCTTGCCAGCAGCGTTGGTAAACAAACCGCTGAAATAATAAACTCCCGAATAGAGGGTAACATCAATGTCACCGCTCTGCATGGTCTCGCCATTCACCTTCACCACGCAAGTTTTGTTTGCCACAGCATTCGAAACGGTATAGGTGGCAGAAGGCAAGATCCACTCGCTGCTTCCAAAGTTGATGGTCACATCATTGCCTTGGGCATCCTTGACATCCACATTGAGCGACTTGATGCCTTTCTTCAATTTGATGGTAGGCTGTACTGTAGCCTCACTGGATTGGCAAATCTGCATATCGCTATACACACCTTGCAGATTGTCGATGGCATCATCGTTGCAGGCGGTAAAGCCCAAACCTGCAACAACGAAACCTACTATTAAACCTAAATATCTTTTCATAATCTCATTTTTTTAATCGTCAGTTAATAAGATAATTACCATCCCTCGTTCTGTTGAATGTTAGGGTTCAGCTCCGTTTCCTTGAGAGGAATAGGCAGCAACTTGTGCTTGCCCTGGAAGCCACAAGATGAATTGGAGTAATCCCAGCTCACACCCTTGGAACTGAAGTTAGGAATCTGCTTGCCCTGTGTGCCAAGAGCAGCCTCAGCATCACCCCAGCGCACCAAGTCTTGATAGCGGACAGATTCCAGGCAAAGTTCCAAGCGCTTCTCTGTCTTGATGTCATCCAAGGTTACGCTAGTCAAAGGAGTCTCCTTAGCGCGATTACGTATCTGGTTGATGTCATCGAGAGCCTTGTCTGGCTGACCAGCCTGTAAGTTAGCCTCGGCAGCCAACAGCAACACCTCTGCATAACGCATGATGCGACGGTCGGTATACTGAAATCCCTGAAAATAAGATGCATCCATGATACAGTCAGATTTCAACGGGCGATTCTTGAACATAAAATATCCCTCACATCCATAGACAGCCATACCTGGCGAAACTTTTGCGCCATATTCTGCCATTTGGCTTTCATTCAGCATCGTATGCTTGAGGCGATAACCATCAGGACCTTCAGCCTTAACAAAAGCATCGTACAAGGACTTACGAGGATTCAAAAATCCGTATGTACCCTTGGCAATTTCGTTGGCAGCAGTACCGCTCATATTGAAATAGGCTGTACGCCATCCCTGCATCAAGAAGGTCATGTCAAATTGGCTCCAAGTTTGCTCTTGGTCGTTGCGCCACTGGAGTTCCAACATCGCCTCACAGTTGTTGTTGTTGACGGCATGAAACTGCATGTCATAGTCGCCACGGAAGAGGTCGTACTTCTTGGAAGCCACCACCTCATTGAGTACGATTGCAGCCTCCTGATACTTTTTCTGGAAGAGATAAGCCTTGCCCAAATAAGCCTTTGCCACTTCCTGGGTAACACGCATACCCGTCTCCTGATCGTCCTTGTTCTTCTTGGAAGGGAGCGCATTCGTGTTGATGGCATCGTTGAGGTCTGCCTCCACAGCAGCCCAAAGAGCCTCAGGTGTGCTGTTGCCTTGGCGATATTCACCAGGTTCCAACAAATGATCTACGAGAGGAGCTGTACCCCACAAAGTGACAAGTTCGAAGTTTGCCCAAGCACGGAAGAACTTAGCCTCAGCGATGGCACGTTTCTTGACAGGAGTGTCATCTGCAACTTTCTCAATGACCAAGTTCGATTGGTAAATCAAACCATACAAGCTAGAGAATAAACCTTGTATCATATCATTGTCGGAGCCGTAGGTATATTCGTTCAACTGCTCCATGGAGGTGTTGTCACCACGCTGACCACCACCACACCACACGTCATCAGACAGGAGGTTCTTGGTGTAAAACCAGTTATAATACAGTCCTTTCAAACTGGAATACATGGAAGCCACTGCCTGCTCGGTCTGCTCATCGGTCTGATAGAAATCATCCTGGCCGCCCATGTTGCCATGTTTCGCTATGTCGAGTCTGCTCTCACAACTTGCAAACAAGGTTGCCACAACGAGAAGCAAACTATATATGATATTCTTTCTCATAATACGCTAAATCATTAATAGATGAATAATTTGTATTGTCTAAAATTCCAAGTTGAAACCCATGACGACTTTCTTTGCCATAGGATAAGCACCCTTGTCGATACCCATACCACTGGTGGCATTGGCTGAAGCCTCTGGGTCGAAGCCTGGATACTTGGTGATGGTGAAGAAATCATCAAGTGATACATAAAGGCGAAGGCTGTTGATAGCCACCTTCTTCAAGAGATGCTTTGGCAAGTTGTAACCCAACTGGATTTGCTTGATCTTGAAATAAGAGCCATCATATACCATGGCACTTGAGCAAGCATACTTGTCCATGTTGTCAGCACCTGCACGTGGCTTGGTTCCATTAGGATTCTCTAGAGTCCAACGGTTGTCATAGAATACCTCTTTCAACTTGTTGACCATCTGATAGTCAGGGCGGTTGATACAGTTGAAAATCTTATTGCCAGAAGCTCCACTACCGAAGAGGGTAAAGTCAAAGCCCTTATAGGCTGCTGTCAAGGTGATACCATAGGTGAAATTAGGAATGGCATTGCCGATGTCGGTCAAGTCACCATCTGAGATGTCACCACTGTTGTCCAAGTCGGCAAACTGAGGATTACCTGTCTTTGGGTCAACGCCAGTGAACTTATAGCCACGGAAGTAATAAACAGGATAACCCTGCTCAAAATAGGTGATGGTATAAGTATGGAATTTAGAACCTGGCAAACGAGTGATGGAAGGGTCGATGTAAGTCACCTCGTTCTTCAAGGTTGCGAGGTTGCCACGGATACCATAGCTGAAATCACCGATATTGTCACGCCAACCCAACTCAAACTCGAAACCCTTGTTGCTCACATTACCTGCATTTATTGGAGAGGTGGTACCACCGATAACCAATGATGGGGTTGTGCCGTTTACCAACAAGTCCTTGGTTTTCTTGGTGAAGTAGTCGATGCTGAAGTTCATGCGTCCCTTAAACAAGAGACCATCGATACCGAAGTTGGTCTGCTCAGAAGTCTCCCACTTCAACTCGTCATTACCCATGGTAGAAGGGCGAACCACTTGTGTATAGTTGTTTCCACCCACCAAAGGATAAATGCCACTCTGTACCATATCGGTGCTGTAAGCATAACCGCCCAAGGCAGCTAAACTACCATTCTGACCCCAGCTGGCTCTCAACTTCAAGCTCGTAACCACGTCACGCAAAGGAGCAAAGAATTTCTCCTCGGAGATAGTCCAACCAGCAGATACAGCAGGGAAATATCCCCAACGATTGGTAGATGGCAACTTAGATAAGTCGGCAGCATCTGCACGGAGAGAAGCCTGCAAATAATAGCGGTTCATGTAATCATAGCTCAAACGTCCGAAGTAAGAGTACTTGGCAGAGCGAGTTTTTTCACCACCAACACCCTTGGTGGCAGAGGCAGAAGCATAGTTGAGGAAGAAGAACAACGGATTATTTTTCTTGACTGCGTCCTCTTTGTTTGCAGTCAATGAACCATTTACATAATCGTACGTAGATTCTTGGAAAGAGATACCTGCCATGGCATTGATGGTATGCTCGCCAAACTTCTTCATGTAGTTGGCAAAGTTCTCCCATTGATAATAGATGGAAGTAGAGGATGAGGCACTATAGTCCACGAAATTGCGAGACTGTGTAGTGTTGCCATAGAAAGGAAGTGTAGCCGAAGAGCTGCGAGTTCCTGAAAGACGATAGCCCAAACGAGAGGTGAACACAAAGCCCTTGAATGGCTTGAAGTCGGCATAGATAGAACCGTTGACATTGAATCCACTGTTGCGACTTACATTGTTGTCACGCATGATGAATGGGTTGTATTGCTCACCTGCATAGAAAGCAGACACACCATAGTAGTTACCATTGGTATCTGTCAAGAGGTGCTTGCCATCGGCCAAGGCTTTCGCCATGTGAGATGGAAGATTGGCTGGAGAATAAGTAACTGGAGTCAGAGGGTCCATCTGGAGCACAGATGTCAACATGCCACCATACTCATTGCTCTCTGATACAGAGCGAACATTATATTTTTCAATCTGATTGGTTGTACCCACCTTGAGCCAAGGCTTGATCTGATATTCCGCATTGATGGTAGCGGTCATACGGCGATAAATGTCATTATCGCCTTTTATCATACCATTATTATCAAGATAGGTGAGAGAAAGGTAATAGTTGCCGTTCTGGTTACCACCATTGAAACCTATGTTATGCTTCTGCATGTGGCCTTTACCATAGATGGCATCTACCCAAGAGGTATTGGTCTTGCCATCCCAGTTCTTCAAGAGATAATCCTCTGTGAAGGTCTTGCCTTCCTTCATGTATTGGATGTACTCCTCGGCATTCAGGAGCTTAGGCACCTTTGCCAAGGTTTCCGTAGTGTATTGGAAATCGTATGTGATTCTGCCAGTACCCACTGCACCCTTCTTAGTGGTGATGAGTACAACACCGTTACCAGCCTCAGCACCATAGATGGCAGCGGAGGCAGCATCCTTCAATACTTCCATGGAGGCAATGTCGTTAGGGTCGATGCCACTGATGTCGCCCAAGCGCACACCATCCACTACGTAGAGAGGGTCGGAAGAAACGTTGGAAGAGTAACCGCGAATACGAATGGTAGGAGAAGAACCTGGGGCAGATGATGATGAGATGACCTGTACACCTGCGGTCTTACCCTGAAGAGCAGACTTGGCATTGGTGATGGTACGATTTTCCATATCTTCTTTCTTCACCTGAGAGATGGCACCAGTTACAGAACTCTTTTTCTGTACACCATATCCTACAACTACAACCTCATCCAGCACCTTGTTGTCTTCCTTCATATTTACCTTCAACTTGGAGGTGATGGCTGCCACCTCTTTCGTTTGATAACCTAGATAAGAGAAGACCAAGGTCTTTCCTTTTTGTACCATGATGGAGAAGTCTCCATCCAATCCTGTGACAGTGCCGCTTTTGGCGTCGTCTTTTACTTTGATAGTAACGCCAATCAATGGCTCAGCATTCTGGTCAACAACCAGACCCGTCACTTTCATCAGTTCCTGCGCCAAGGCAGCAGAACCGGAAATCATCAATAAGAACACGAAGGTCAGGAACCTTCTGTAATCATTCATTTTTCTCATAGATTTTACTCATTAAAGATAATACTTTATTAGTTAAGCTTTTATTCTTGTAAATCAGTTGATTGTTTACGGCTGCAAAGGTAGTACTTTTTATCATACACCTTTTTCTAACTTGTTTTTTTGTGTTACGTTTTTGTTCAAAATGGGGTTTTCTATATGTTCAAAAACTTGCGTATTTGTTAAAAAAGTCTTATAATCCTTGTATATATCAAGGTTTTATAGTACTTTTGCAGCAACTATCAAAACCATCGATTATGAAACGAACAAAGGTATTTTATAACGTACTCATCCTCTTGGCAGCCCTTCTTCTTACTGCTTGCCAGGACCAAAAAGACATCCCCGAAGTCTCTTCACCCGAGAAGAACCTCGTCCTGTCTAATCATATCTCCAACCAAAAGGTGATGAGCATCTGCGAAGACAAATACGGACAAATCTGGATAGGTACCTTCCGTGGTCTCAACAAGTATGATGGCAACCAGTATCACCAATACTACTGCGTGGACGATTCACTGGGATTGCCCGACAACCATATTACCGACATTTATCGTGACTCCCACAACCGACTCTGGGTAGCCACCGTCTATGGCGTATGCCTATACCAGGTCAATGGCAATTTCAACCGAGTAAGTATCAATGGCTCTAACAAGAACATCGAAAAAATCCTGGAAGACAAGGAGGGAAGAATCTTCTTCCTCACGATGACAGACCTATATCAATATGACGAAAATACCAACACAGCCATCATCAAGCTCTCCAAGATGGTGGAGAAGAACTGCTATAACTACTCTTGCCATATAGACCGAAAAGATGTGATGTGGATTGTTACCTCTTACTCTGTCAAGGGATATCGCACCCAAGACCTCAAACTTATCGTCCAATGCCCTGTACAGAGTTATCCCATCGCCTCTTTTCTCCTCGATGGGCATCAGCTCTACATCTCTGGCTACAATGGAATGCAGCTCTTTGATACGGATACTAGGAAATGGGGGGGTCTTCCTGCAGCATTGCAAGGCTTGCAAATCCCCAACGACATGGTCAACTGCATCCATCCGTATGGCGCAAAAGGCAACCTTCTGCTTAGCACCACCAAGCACGGATTACTCTATTTCAATGCCCAGGAGGGAACCATCCTGCCACAAAGCGACAAGAAATTCCCATTCGAAGTGCCTGATATGCAAGTCAACAAGATGTTAACCGACTCCAAGGGCAACCTTTGGCTCGGGTCTGAAGACGATGGCGTAAAAACCATCTACAGATACAAGGATATGTTTAACAGCATGCCTGCCCTTCAACGTGCCATCGGCAAACAGCCCGTACTCTCCGTAGCCACCGACAGGAATCATCACCTTTGGATTTCTACCAAGAAGAACGGACTCTATATGTATGACTTGCAAACCCAGCAACTCAAGGACATACCGATGGTTTCCTACAGCAACGGCAACAAGAAGAATGCCATCATCAACATCTTTGTGGATAGCAGCAATCATCTATGGCTAGCCAATGGCGACCATGTGGCAAAGTACCAATACGATGGCAACAATCTCAACAAGGTAGCCTCTTACCCTTGCTTCATGCCTATGGACATCAGCCAAGATGCAAAGGGAAACATCTGGGTATCCACGGCATCCGTCAACATCTACTGCATTTCAGCACAAAGTGGAGAGATGACCCAAAAACAACTCTTCCCTACCACTTTCTGCTTCATTCCCAGCATCATGCTCTTGCAGAATGGCAACATGCTCATATCTGCCTTCTACAAACCTATCCTGGAAATGAATGGAGACAACTTCGATGTCCAAGAGTTTAAAGTGAATCCGGATGACTGGAAGAAGTGCATCAAGCGAAATGTGTATATCCCAACCAAGAACTATCAAGACCGCAAGGGCAACATCTGGTTGGGTACAGTTACCAACGGACTCTTGAAGTATGACGCAAAGAGCCACAAGCTGACCACCATAGCAGGAATCTCCTGCTCCGACATTTCCAGCATCGAGGAAGATAGAGATGGAAACATTTGGGTCAGTACGCTGTATGGACTCAACAAGATAGATGGAAAAACAGAAAAGGTAATCACCTACAACGAGGCTGACGGTGTGAAAGGCTTCCAATTCTACGATAGGGCATCGTGCAAGCTGTCAGATGGAACTCTCATCTTCGGCGGTACCCAGGGACTCACCATTTTCAATCCCCAAAACGTAAACACGAACCAAAAGATAAGTCTGCTTTTCGAAACACTCAAGGTACATAATGAGATTATGCTTCCTGGCAAGAATGGATGTATCGAGGAGAGTATGGAAGAATCACCCCATATCCACCTAAGCTACAAACAGAACAGCTTCAGCATCGCCTTTTCGGCCATCGACTACAGCGACTACAAGCACATCCATTACTTCTACCAAATGGCAGGATTCGACAATACATGGATTGATGCAGGCAATAACAACGAGGCGTACTACTCTAATCTGCCAGCTGGCAACTATACCTTCAAGGTCAAGATGGTAGGCAACGACTCCGACAATATCATCGCCGAAAAAAGCATACAGGTAAGCATCGCCCCTGAGCCTTGGAACTCTTGGTGGGCATGGTGCCTATACCTTATTATAATGGGATGCGTCGGCTTCGTGATCTATCGGCAGAAGATGCGCATCAGCATCGAGAAGAACATGGTTCAAAAGGCTAAGGATGAGAAGGAGCAAGAACTGCGCGTCAACAAGATGAACATGAGTTTCTTCGCTAACATCTCGCATGAGTTCCGAACACCACTCACCATGATTTCGGGACCAGTGGAACAACTCTGCGAAAGTGAAAGCATCAACAAGCACGACAAGTTGCTATTGAACATCATCAACCGAAGCGTGGATAGAATGCTGAGACTCGTCAACCAGTTGCTCGACTTCAACAAGTTGGAGAACGACACACTCCGCTTGCACGTCAAGCAAACCGACATTATCACCGAGATGAAACGCATCATGGACCTCTTCATCGTGAATACAGAGGAGAAAGGTATCACCTTGAACTGTCACGGACTAGAAGGTTCCTACCTGATGCTTCTGGATTCCGACAAACTGGAAAAGATTATCAACAACCTGATGTCCAACGCCATGAAGTTTACCCCTCGTGGCGGTAAGATAGATGTATCTTTCGACACCGGTACCACTAACAAGGGAGAACAGATTATCACCATCACGGTGGCTGATACAGGCAAGGGAATCCCACAGAATGAGGTGGAGAATATCTTCAAGCGATATTATCAGTTGAACAACCAGTCCACAGGCACCATCAACTGGGGTACAGGCATCGGACTCTACTATGCCCGCAGCCTAGCCGTCCTTCACCATGGCAATCTAAAGGCGGGCAATCGCAAGGACTGCCAGGGAGCCATCTTCACCCTTACCCTGCCTACCGATGAGAGCCTCTATGCCGCCAACGAGAAAGCCCCTTTGGAGCAAGACCAGAAGATGGCTTTTCCACTGCACGACAGTCAGAATGTGGCAGACAAGGTAAGTCAAGATAACAGTACAGACAACCGTCCGAAAATACTCATCGTAGATGACGACACCGAAGTGGTGCATTATCTTCGCACCCTCCTGGCATCATCCTATCGCATCATCTACCGTTTCGATGCCGAGAGTGCCTTGAAGGCGACAAGGGAGGAAGAACCTAGCCTCATCCTCAGCGATGTGGTGATGCCGGGAATGAGCGGCTATGATCTCTGCAAGGAAATCAAGCAAGACATCCAACTCTGCCATATCCCAGTCATCCTGGTAACGGCAAAGACCACCACCGAAAACCAAGTGGAGGGACTGAACAGCGGAGCAGATGCCTACGTTACCAAACCGTTCACCCCAAAGGTCCTCCTGGCAATGATCAACTCGCAACTCACCAACCGTGAGAAGACCAAGACCATCCTGACCAACGCCACGGAGACCGACAAGAACGTGGAGGAAGTACTGTCGCCACAAGACAAACTCTTTATGGATGAACTCTATCATATGATGGAGCAGGAACTGGCCAACTCGGAACTGGATGTCAACAAGGTAACGAAACTGATGCACATCTCCCGCACAAAGCTCTACTACAAGGTCAAGGGACTCACAGGAGAGAATCCAAGCGTCTTCTTCAAGACCTATAAGCTCAATCGTGCCGCCACCCTCATCGTGGAAGGCAAGTACAACATCTCGGAGATTGCCTACATGACGGGATTCAACACTCTCTCCCACTTCTCAACCAGCTTCAAGAAGCAATTTGGATGTACACCGAGCGAATATAGTAAGAAAACTTATTAAATTTTGATGCGAAATAGGCCTATTATGGGAAAAAATGCTTATCTTTGCATCTAGAATGGTTTAATAATAGAAAAAGAAAATAAATTATGAACGCAATTCACACAGACAATGCGCCTGCAGCTATCGGTCCATATAGCCAGGCTATCGAAGTAAATGGTTTTGTTTTTGCATCGGGTCAGATTCCTATCGACCCTGCAACAGGTAATTTCGTAGAAGGTGGCATCAAGGAGCAGACTCGCCAGAGCCTCACCAACGCCCAGAACATCCTGAAGGCAGCCGGAACAGACCTTTCTCATGTAGTTAAGACTACAGTTTATCTGAACAGCATGGACGATTTCGCTGCCATGAACGAGGTTTATGTCGAGTTCTTCAGCCAGCCATATCCAGCCCGTTCTGCCGTAGCTGTAGAGAAGTTGCCAAAGGGTGCCCTCGTAGAGGTTGAGGTTTTGGCAGCTAAGTAATTCTTCCTTTTTTCTATCAGGAAGTAAAGTTTCAAGGTGAAAATATTCTTTAGATGGTATCAAGCATTACATTAAAGAATCTGATTATAGGCTATCGTTCGAAGCATCGGCTCCGGGCGATAGCCTCACCTGTTCATGCCTCGCTCCAAGCCGGTGAACTGACCTGTCTCATCGGAGCCAACGGAGTGGGCAAATCTACCTTACTCAGAACTTTAGCCGGATTTCAGCCAGCACTTGATGGCGAAATTCTGATTCAGGACAAATCTCTTTCCGATTTCTCAGCCCAGGAACTCGCCAGAGAAATCAGCATCGTTCTTACATCGAAGACTGACCATGCCCAGCTCTCTGCCGAAGAGATTGTTGGCATAGGCCGTTCTCCCTATACCGGTTTCTGGGGCACATTATCTGCTGCCGACAAACAGATTGTTGCCGCAGCTCTTCAGGAAGCCGGCATTCTGCATCTTGCCCAGAGAAACATCAGCGAACTGAGCGATGGTGAACGTCAGAAGGTAATGATAGCCAAAGCCTTGGCGCAGCAAACCCGCATCATCATCCTGGACGAGCCAACCGCCTTCCTCGATTTCCCCAGCAAGATAGAAACTCTCCAGATGCTCCGCCGTCTGGCGCACGAACAGCACAAGTCCATATTACTGTCAACCCATGATGTAGAGTTGGCGCTCCAGCTCTCCGACCGTCTCTGGCTGATGGAAGAAAGCCGTTTTTCTATCGGCACTCCTAAAGAACTGGCTGCCGATGGCTCCTTATCCAGATTCATCAATCGTGACGGCATCCGATTCAACAAGGCCTCCCTCCGCATCGAAATCAAATGAGTTTTCCTAATTGATTTTTTCTATGGTTGCACGCAAGCACATGAAGAAAAATTCTCAAGTGGCTCAGTTTGCTAACTCAAGTGGCTCAATCTGCTAACTCAAGTAGCTCAGTCAGCGAGTTCAGACGTCTCAGTTAGCTGAAGCAGAAGTCTCGATAAGCCTACGGATACGGCTCCGTTAGCCTACGCAGCCATATCCGTAACCCGATACAGTCATATTCGTAAGCCAATACAGTCATATTTGTAACCCAGCGCAGTCATATTCGTAACCCAGCGCAACCATATTCGTAACCCAGCGCAGCTATATTCGTGAATAAGTTTTAGATAATTATCTATCATCCATCACGATTTACATACACCACGCACATTAATACACTAATATACAGATACTTAAATAGCGTGACAGATACTCCGAAAACGGGAATATCCATCACGCTATACAGGAGAGATAATGTAAGCGGCTCCGCATTTATACCATTGTAGTCTTCTCATTTGTTCGTACCTTTGC
>ERZ1034847.290-NODE-290-length-24985-cov-96.329924_pt1 | contig 24985 bp, 11 predicted proteins | sample MGYA00520633_ERZ1034847 | MGnify/ENA primary metagenome ERZ1034847 (study PRJEB33766, sample SAMN09781732) | gut metagenome | biome: gut microbiome | host: Homo sapiens | place: Madagascar | study: EMG produced TPA metagenomics assembly of the PRJNA485056 data... | reverse complement strand
CATAATAAACACGGAGTGGGGTAGAGCTTACCTTGATGAAGCCCTTCGCATCCTCTGCGGTCCAACCGTGCTGCATCTCACCATACTCACCGAGTTTAGACTTGGTCAAATCGTCTGGTGAATCGACACCAACAGTCTGGAAGCTAAATGGACGAAGCTTCAAGATGGCTGTACCGTTTACGTTACGCTGAGAAGAAGTCAGCATCGCCTCTATATCTGGCATCACTGGCTCCAGGTACTGGCTCTCGTGGAGGAACATTCCGTACCAGTTGCCTACCTGATCCTTCCAATACTGCTGCCACTTGCTCAATGTGCTCTTCTCCAACAGGCGGTGAGCCTCGATGATGAGCTTAGGAGCTGCAGCCTCGAAAGCTACACGACCCTTGATACCGATGATGGTGTCACCCACGTTGCAGTCGCGACCGATGGCGTAAGAAGCGCCAATCTCCTCAATCTTCTGGATGGCAGCAATCTTATCATCAAACTTCTCGCCGTTGACAGCCACGATCTCACCCTTCTCGAAGGTAATCTTCAGCTCAGCCTCTTCTTCCTTGGCAGTAACGTGCTTCAGGTAAGCCTCCTCTGGAAGACCCTGGGTTGGGTCGAGAATCTCACCACCGCAGATACTGGTTCCCCAGATACCTACGTTATAAGAATACTTCAACTTGGTGAAGTCTGCAAAGAAACCGTGCTCGTTCAGGTAGTCAACCTCCTCCTTACGAGAAAGTGCCTTGTCACGAGTCAATGTGATGATCTCTACACCAGGAGCCATTACCAGGAAGGTCATGTCGAAACGAATCTGGTCGTTGCCGGCACCTGTACTTCCGTGAGCGATGGCGTCAGCACCAATCTCCTTGGCGTAGCGTGCGATGGCGATAGCCTGGAAAATACGCTCAGAAGATACAGAGATAGGGTAGCAGTTGTTGCGGAGTACATTACCGAAAATCATGTATTTCAATGATTTCTCGTAATACTCGTGGGTAACATCGAGAGTGACGTATGCCTTGGCACCCAACTTATATGCGTTCTCCTCGTTGGTCTTCAACTGCTCGGCAGAGAAACCACCTGTGTTAGCGCATGCTGCATAAACATCCCAGCCATCCTGGGTCAACTTCATTACTGTGTATGATGTATCGAGACCGCCGCTGAAAGCGACTACAACTTTTTTATTTGCCATTTTATTTTATGTTTAATATGTGGTGAATAATGTTTAGATGGCATTCTTGCCAACACCTTAAATTATATGTAAGGATTTAAATTTCTGCAGATGGACCGTCAATCTTGCGGATTCTCTCAATCACTTCCTGAGGAAGCTTGATAGGCAGATGTTCTTCTGGGTCGAAGAGCATGGCGGTGCAGATGCAGTATTTGCGGTTGGTACGATGGAGGACATCCACGTTGATGCAACCCTCGCAACCACGCCAGAATGACTCATCATCGGTCAGGTCGGCGAAGGTAACAGGAAGGTAACCCAGCTGGGTGTTCATCTTCATGACAGCCGAACCGGATGTCAAAGAGAAAATCTTGGCATGAGGCCATCGCTGTCGGGCGAGCGTAAAGGTCAGGTTCTTGATGCGCTTAGCCAATCCCAAACCACGGAAGTCTGGGTGAACGATCAAACCTGATGTGGTGACATAGTGCTTGTTGCCCCATGTTTCGATGTAGCTGAAACCTGCGAACTTATCGCCCTGTAGAGCGATGACCGCCTTGGCTTCGCGCATCTTGGTGGCAACATACTCTGGTGAACGCTTGGCGATACCAGAACCACGCTTCTTTGCAGCTTCTGCAATTGTAGTCAGAATGGTGTCGATGTACTTGATGTGACTTTCGTCAGCCACCATTACTTTAACTTCTGCTTCTTCCATTTTTTCTCTTCTATCTTAAAATGTTTTTGTTTTAATATTCTTTCTTTATATATAATAAGGTGTATGTTTTGCATAAAGATGCAACTACCTTATACATATTTATGGTGAACGTCTGGAATTACCTCTGCTAGTGCATTGATGATTTCCTCTTCTGTTGTCCCTTTCTTCTTAACCAGAAAGATCGTGTCATCGCCAGCGATGGTTCCCAGAATTTGAGGAATATCACTATTATCTATATTATAGGCAATGCTGCTTGCATATCCCGGACGGGTTTTGATCACGACCATGTTTCCGGAGAAGTTGATAGACTGGAATCCGGTATTCACCATCATCTTGCTCACTGGAATATGGTTTGATACTCTCTTATATAATGTATCGTTGGGCAGGACATACGCATATTTTCCACTCGAAGATGCTGCCTTTGCCACCTTGAGCAGTTTTAAGTCACGGCTCAATGTGGCTTGCGTAATCTTAAAGCCTTCTTTGTGAAGAGCCTCCAAAAGTTGGTCTTGTGAACTCAACTCCTGACTTGATATAAGCATCTTCAAAGTTTCCAATCTGCTATTCTTTGCCTTCATATGCTGTATTTTTATTCGTTTAACGGCTGCAAAATTACAATATATTTTGTAAATAACCAAATAAAATGAAAGAAAAATGCATAAAATAACATTATTTTGTCTTTCGTTATGCATAAACGTAGAATAAATATGCATATATTATCTTCTTTCATACAAATATTCTACACTTGGCTTTTGATGCAGAATAGCCTTTTTATCCATTTTAAGCTAATTATTGTAAATTATTGAAAAAAAGTCTACGGAAACCGCATCGGTTCAATAAGTTTTTGTTATCTTTGCAGACACAATTCTTAGATTATAATCAACTTAATATAAAATAAACCTTTAGAAGATGGAAAAAATGAATGTTAAACCAGCAGAAGGTAAGCTGGGTATCTTGGTTGTTGGTTGTGGCGCAGTAGCTACTACCTTCATGACCGGTGTTTTCATGACTCGTAAGGGACTTGCAAAGCCAGTAGGTTCAATGACTCAGTACGACAAGATTCGTGTCGGCAAGGGTGCAGACAAGAAATATTTGCACTATAAGGACATCGTTCCACTTGCTGACCTTAATGATATCGTATTCGGTACTTGGGATGTTTATCCGCAGAATGCTTATCAGGCAGCTATGTATGCTGAGGTATTGAAGGAGAAAGATATCAATCCTGTACGCGAGGAGTTGGAGAAGGTAGTACCAATGAAGGCTGCTTTCGACAAGAACTATGCAAAGCGTCTTGATGGCGACAATGTGAAGGATTGCAAGACCCGCTGGGAGATGGTAGAGGCTCTTCGTCAGGATATCCGCGACTTCAAGGAGAAGAACGGTTGTGCCCGTATCGTTGTTATCTGGGCAGCATCTACCGAAATCTATGTTCCTGTAGATATGAAGATTCATGGTACATTGGCAGCACTTGAGGCTGCAATGAAGGCTGACGACCGCCAGCATGTAGCTCCATCCATGTGCTACGCTTATGCTGCTTTGACAGAGGGTGCTCCTTTCATCATGGGTGCTCCTAATACAACTGTTGATATTCCTGCTATGTGGGAACTCGCAGAGAAGACCAAGATGCCTATCGCCGGTAAGGACTTCAAGACAGGCCAGACTCTTGTCAAGAGTGGTTTCGCTCCTATCATCGGTACCCGTTGTCTCGGCTTGAATGGCTGGTTCTCTACCAATATTCTCGGCAACCGTGATGGTCTCGTTCTCGATGAACCAGCTAATTTCCATACCAAGGAGGTAAGTAAACTCTCTACTCTTGAGACAATTCTGAAACCAGAAGCTCAGCCAGATCTCTATGGTCATGGTAACGATGAAGATACTCAGTACTATCACAAGGTACGTATCAACTATTATCCACCTCGCAACGATAACAAGGAGGGTTGGGATAATATCGATATCTTCGGCTGGATGGGTTACCCAATGCAGATTAAGATTAACTTCCTCTGCCGTGACTCAATCCTTGCTGCTCCATTGCTGCTCGACCTTACATTGTTGAGCGATCTTGCAGCTCGTGCAGGCCGTTTCGGAATCCAGCGTTTCTTGAGTTTCTTCCTCAAGGCACCTATGCACGATTATACTAAGGGTGAAGAGCCTGTGAACCATCTCTACCAGCAGTACACGATGCTGAAGAATGCTATCCGTGAGATGGGAGGTTACGAGGCCGATGAGGAAATCGACTAATTAGGTTATTTCATTTAATACTACACCTTATTATATAAGGCATTAAATTTATATCATGGCACACCTTTGGAATGTTAGAACTTCTCTCCATAGGTGTGCCTTTTTGTTTATTTACATAGATCGTAGACATGGATTCGGTAACGAGTTTTATTTATGGTATGAGCATGATGTTCTTCTCCATGATGGCTTTCCTGTTTTGGAGAAAAGGAAAGGAGATGCTCTTTCGGATGATTATGTGGCTCATGATTGTGGTCGACCTACAGTTGGTAAAGGACATGGTTTTCTTTCTGATTTATGGTTTTGACAACGAGCATGCGTGGTATCTTACGTCTTCGTTGGATATGATGATTATTCCGTTCTACAGCTTTGTGTTGATGGAACTGGTGAAGCCGGGCTGGTTTAGATGGGTGAAAGCTTTGATGCTGGAATTGCCTTTCCTCTTGTTGCCGGTGTTCTATATTTTTACCCATAATATCATCTGGTTTTATGTGCTTTCTGTCTGGGGAGCCATTTATGGATGTTCTACCTTTATATTGCTTATCTTTATGATTCGGAGGTATCACCGCCAGCTGAAAGAGCGGTTTTCTTATCAGGAAAATATTAATCTGAATTGGCTTCTTGCCATTCTCAATACCTTCTTCCTGATTCTGTTTTTATGGACGCTGAGTTGTTTCGTTATTAATGTGGATTACGACAATATCTATATGGTAAGTTCTCTGATACTCTGGATGCTGATAGATTATTTTGTTTATAGGCATGAGTCAGTGATAGAAGAGTTGAGCGATGTTGAAATTGTACCGTTAGAGCAGAACGAAGTAGATGTTTCGGGGATGGCTGCTGAGGTGCAGCGGTTGTTCGAGGAAGATAAAATCTATCTCAATCCGAAACTGAAATTGTCTGATGTGGCGCTGGCTGTAGGTACGAACCGTACTTATCTGAGTCGCTATTTTAACCGGCAGAATGGGCAGACGTTTTATGATTATGTGAATACTTATCGTATACAGTATGCTGAGAATTTGTTGAAGTCAACGAACTTTCCTTTGCCGGAAATCGCCATCAAATCGGGATTTAATTCTATTTCTACGTTCAGAAGAGTATTTTTTGCCTCTTTTGGTTGCTCTCCTAATAAATATAGAGTAAATGCATAAGTTGTTGGTGTATAGGTAGTTTGTAAAAATCAGTGGTACACTGAAAAATGTCAAAAGACACTTTTTGTCCATTTGAAACTTATTTTTGCTATTTTGAAACCATGGTTTTCATTTTTTTTTCTATCTTTGCACCATAGAACTTTTTGAAGAGAATATAACTCTAGCATTTACTTTTTCTAGGAATAAAAAATAAAGGTTGGCCAACCCGTTGAGGGCAAGCCAACCTTTCTCGTTATGTATGTTATTCTTTGTTCTTTTACTTTATTCCCGGTTCCCGTTTTCATTATTCCTTGTTGCTGCCTCCGAAGATGCGGAGCAAGTAGAGGAAGAGATTGATAAAGTCGAGATACAGGGTCAAGGCTCCGATGAGTGCCAGTTTCTGTGCGCCCTCGCTCATATCGTATTGTGTCTGGAGCATCTGCTTGATCTTCTGACTGTCCCAAGCGGTCAAGCCAACGAAGATGGCTACGCCGGCGTAACTCAAAATGTAATCAAATCCCGAACTCTTCAAGAACATGTTTACTACGGTAGCGATAATCAGACCAATCAGCGCCATGAAGAGTATTTTTCCTAAAGAGGTCAAATCCTTCTTGGTAGTGTAACCATAGAAAGCCATTGCTCCGAATGTACCGGCTGTAATAAAAAATACCTTGGCAATACTGGTCATCGTATATACTACGAATACGGATGAAAGCATGGCACCATTCAAAACCGAGTAGACGATGAAGAGTAGGGTGGCCGTAGTCAGGGAGAGTCTCTGTAGGGCACCGGTAATGATGAATACCAGGGCGAGCTCTGCGATAATCAAGCCAAAGAGCAAGCCGCGGCTTGTCATCAAGGTCATCAGCAGGGTAGGACTGCTAGCTACACCATAGGCAGTAACGCCCGTAATCAGGAGAGCTAAGGTCATCCATGTATACACTTTGCGCATCAAAGCAGAGAAAACACCGCTTATACCTCGCTCTTTCTCATTAACAGCAAAGCCATTGCTCTGCTGGTTGTTCTGACTATTTATCAGATTGTACATTTCCTTTTCTGTCATAATTCTATTTTCTTTTGTTATTTATGGTCTATTGAATAATATAATAAGCGCAAAGATAATGCCAATTATTGAAACGAGCGATTATCTCTGCGCTTTATTAACATTTATTCCGTAATTTTACGTCATTCATTCCTTTATTTAAGGGCTATCTTCTTTACGGCTATCTGTTTTCCGCCTCGCGTTACCTCTACGGCTACAGTTCCATTTACTGGTGAGCGAAGCAGTTCTGTATCAGATTTTGCCTGTTTCTGAAGTGCCAGGACACCTGAGGTTCCGTATATTCTGATGATGTCGTTCTGTTTCAAACCCTTTATCTGGATATGATAGTTGCCGCTAGGAATGATGGTGATGTCTGACTTCATGTCAGTCTCCTTTCGGTTGAAACTGATATTGAAGCGATTGTTCATCTCACCTGTTTGGGCAGCATAGAATGGATAACTGCCATCCTTCAGATCTACCGCCTTTCCGGTTTCCTTGTCCTTCAGCCAAACGGTTTCATATTCGCTGGCATCGCAATCCTCAGGGATGCTGATGCTGTATTCACCGGTTTCCGGCAGACAGATTCCGATGGTCTGTTCTGCATCAATGCTGACCGCAGAGAGGAGAGAGTAGCGTCCACCATTGCGTATAGCATAGATCTGAGCATTCTGGTTCGTCATCCATTTCACTCCGTCACTTCCCATATCAAAGTCGCTTTTTGCTTCGTAGGCAGGAACTGTATTCAACTGGAGTTGGTCATCTACAGGAGCGCTGTTGCCGGCTCGGCTGTTTCTGTTGCTCTGTGTGATGGCGATGTCGAGGGCTCGGGTTGCTTGATAGGCTGTTGTTGCCCTTGCTTCCGAATGTTCTACTATTACGCTTTCAGAATTATCCAGAGTGGCAGTCTGCGTAAACACGGCATCCATTGCTGGGATGTAGCCATCCGTTGAAACACCCGTGTCTGAATCATAGGTATTGATAGCCTTGTAGCTGCCGTTTTCTTCGCATTGGTAGATGACTCTGCCATATTCCATATCCCTATAGTTCATGGCGCAGAGATAAGGAGAACCGAAGAGGTTCCAGCCCATGTTCTCCTTGTGGGTGAACTTCAAACCGCCGCCATTACTGTCTGACCATGGCTGCTGGTTATTGTTCTGTACCAGGGTAATCTTATCCAGCAGACTCCTGTTGGTCCTACCATCTTTCTCTGCGTAACTGATTCCATAGAAGCGGACGGTCTTGTTGCCATTAGCATCCATTCTGAAACCTGCGGTAAAGTTTCGTTGGTTATCCACACCTCTTACCCATGCTTTACTATCGTTTTGGTCAAACTTATAGTCGTACTTGGCACGAGTAGCTGCATTATAGTAGTAGGCGATTACACTACCATCAGCAGGTTTATCAGTTCCCGATACCTCCATATTGGTAGCCTTGAATGGCATGGAGAAGAAGTTGGTTCCTGCCTTCAAGTTTCTTTCCACGGCAAAGTTGGTGAGGTTTACATAACTGTTGTTGCCTCTTAAACCGGCGTGGTGCTTCAAGAGCAGGAAGCCTGGGGTGAACGGATTCGTCTCTGTATAGAAGCCATTGTCGAGTTTCAGCTCCTTGTCTTCTGTCATGACATAGACCACAGATTTACCATGAGGATAATCGTCCTTGTTTGCTATAGCATCGTTTGTCAGATACCAAGTCTCAAAACATCCGTTGTCTACGTTGGCTCTGATGCGCAGATTGCCGGCAAGGTCATGGCTGTGCATCACCTTGTTGATGCAGGCGTTGGTTTCACTTGCATCTGTGTTGGCGTTGATGTTGTCATTGTCTGTCTCGTTAAGCTGGTACTTCCAATAATCATCTTTCACATATTTATTATAGGTGGTTACTGATGCTCTGTTGGCAGCACTACCCGTTGTTGATGGTAATGCGCCAGAAGCAGTTACATTGACGGACTTCACATTCTCCACGATTCCTAAAGCCAGACTGTTGTAGAGCAAACCACTTGCATCTCCAGTTACCTTTGCATTTGCATCGAGGATAGAGGTAGAGAGCATGCTGTTGCCTTGGAGACTGACGTTGCCCGAAACCTTGAAACCATCTACAATACACATTCTGGCTTCTGTACCAGTAGTTGCGTTGTTGAGTGTCAGTCCATTGATGGCAGACTGACTGGCAGACTCAATGATTCCTTTTCTCTGAGTAAGGAGATCCTTTACGATAGCTTCTGGTTCTGTTTTAGAACTTTTTTCTTCGCGCATCGAACCAAACATCTTGACGCCTGGCATGCTGATGTTCACGTTATCAGCCTTCAGATTCCTATCTACGAAGACGTAGCCATATTTACCTGCATTCTTGTTGGCATAAAGCTCAGCCAGGTTGATGGCACCTTGCAGGTCGTTGGTTGGGTTATCCCAGCTTTCACCTGTTCCTGCAACAGTAGAACCTTCTTTAACATAGATAATATCCCGCAACTTCGTGTCGCACTCGTATGCACCGATATCGATGTTGTCGCCAATCAGACGGGCAGTATTGCCCAAGTCCTTTTCTTTGGCAAAGGTCTCTGCAACAGTCGATTTTTTCTTAAGACCGGTCTTATCAATATATTTAGTATTGCTACCTTTGTCGAGTAGGAGCAGGCTTGGTCGTATTCTGTAGTCCTCTTTTTCAGGATCAACAAAGTTTGGTCCTTTTAATACATCTCCATTTGCTACATCATTTGGGAAAACTACATTGTTTCTATCTCCTTCTTCCTTAATGGAATTTTCTCCATTTCGCCATGCTAATGAGTTATAGACGCTAGCTGTGCCATCAATTGCCTTAAGTCTGTTTTTTACAAAGGTAACATTTACAAAATGCATACTCTGTGAATCATTAAGTTTAATGGCATCATTATCTCCATCAGCAAAGAGGATATTCCACATTCGTGTACCTAATTTTGCAGTATTATCGATGTCTAACGCTATGCCTTTATTATGTCGGAAGGAACTGTGGTGAATAACCATTTCTTTTCCCGTTCCAGCTTGAACCTCATTAACCTCCGCCTTTACTCCCACACCACTCTGGTTCTGGAATGTGAAACCGGAAATAGTTACCGGCTTACCATTCGTTACGATATTGAGCAAGTTTGTGGTTTCGCCCGTCTTGGCTGGGTTCTCAATGAGTACCGAAGGTTTGCTGAAGTCTTGCACCTCTGTTCCGTCAGCATTCGAGCCCGTACAACCACCCACAAGTTCAATTGATGTTATAAACTTTGCTTTGTCGGCATTGTTCACAATAAGAGAGAAGGCATCACCGCTAGAGTAGGTTGGCGAATAATAAGTACCTCCACGTACAAACACCTTTCTGTTGTTGTTGGTTGTAGTACCTGCAGTTACGTTACCAGAAGGGTTAGCCATGGCAATGATGGCACCACGAAGGTCGGTGCTTTGGTTGTCCCAACTGCTACCATCGCCATTTCCTTTCTCTTCCGTACCGATATAAACCTTTTCTAAGTCAGTAAACTTGAATACATACTGGAATTCATACATGCCGATGTCGATAGGCTTTTCTGCTACATCACCATTCTCGTTTTTCGGACCTACGTATCTGTTGTATGTACCGCTGACAGGACGGATGTACTCAGAAGGATAACCATATTTCTCAAGGCGAGTATTGTGCATAGTCCACCAATACAGATATTTACCAGTCTCGTTTTTATCGTCTGCATCCTTCTTTCCGTCACCTGCATCTGTAAGCACAGAGATAGCTTGTGGATTCCACTTGGCATCCTGTGTGTAACCTTCGTAACCCTTTGTGGTTGTAGGCTCTGTGAAGCGTGGACCATCCGATGCGATATTCTCCTTGTTCAGCTTGATGTTGCCATCCGTTGCAGTAGAAGCAGGTAGTTCATCCCAGGCGCAGTTGCGCATGTGCTCTCTCCTAAGGAGCACACTATTATCTGTAGATTCATTACCCCAAATGGCGGTATTATATAATATAGGTGTAATCGTACCGCTTGTCACCTCGTTGTCCACATGGATGGCTCCATCTTGCTTTGCCTTGTTGTTCACGATGAGGCTGTTTACGATGTAGGCATCCTGATAGCCCGCAGCCATACTGCCAGCATCGTTTGCTCTACGGATATAGATGGCTCCGCCTTGTGAATTTTGTGTGCCCGTATATCTGCCACAAGTTACATCATTGTTGGCTAAGAGCGAGTTGACGATATGCAGGTTTCCATTCACCGATTTTGTGAGATAGAGATAGATGGCTCCACCCTTACCTGGTTTGGTGACTTCATCCTGACTAGCCTTTTCTGATACGTTACTGTTACCGCTGATTGTACTGCCGATGATGTCTAGACTTGCATTGTTTACATAGACAGCTCCGCCATGCAGACCGGAGTTTTTGATCAGTCGGCAACGGTTCAATGTATAGTTCACGCGGTTGGTGTAGATAGCGCCTCCACGACCAATCTCGGCAACTTCGTCAGTTTCTCCTTCTTGAGTCTTCAGCTGTGTCATGGTCTCACCATTCATGATGGTAATACCATCTAATACCACATCGTTGTTTGAGGTAGCCGAAGCACCCGTAGATTCCGCATTACTGTAGACCACATGATATACATTACGTTCCTTTTCCGATGCCTTGATGTCACCGGAAAGAATCGTAGGATTCTGGAACTCCCATGGCTCTATCAATCCGTTCTTATTGTTGTCGGTCATGTAGTTCTTGTTGCGGTTAGCCAAGATGTCTTTGATGTCTCCATCTGGAGTCAAAGTCTTACCTCCAAAGCTTGTAAACTTATCTCCAGTTTCTTTTCCCGTAGTAGGATTAACTGGAGTTGAAGAATACAGGTCATCTTTCGAGAAACTGCCGAAGATATCTACGTTCACTGGGATGGTGAAGCTCTGCAAGCGGCGGTCTATCGTGTTTTGCTCTGGCGAAAGGTCTTTATTCTGTCGCATCTTGCTCGGCTTGTAGGTTCCGCCTGTCATCAGAATTTCGAAGTGGGTATTATCATTTGCCACATTCTTTTCTCGTGCCTCATTGATGTAATCGAGGGCTGCTTCGAGACTGTTGAAAGGAGTCAGGAAGGAGCGGCCATAATACTTTGCCTTCTCTTCTTCTGTTACAATCTCACCACCTGTCTGAGAAACAAACAGGCGTTTCAGAAGCTTGGTATTATCAAACGCAGGCAGATCAGATGTGTATGCGCCGGCTGTCTGTTGCTTGGTCATGGTTCTTTCCTTGCCGGTAATATCGTAGCTGCTGATACCATAATCCTTCCATGCAGTTACGTATTCTTCCAAAACTCCGTTGTCAATCAATGGTGAATAGGCACGAGGCTTGAAGATTTTGTTGTCGTTGAAGTAACTGTCCAGGTCGCTGGTCATTTCCGTATTCATTCTGTTGGCTGGCAACGCCATCTTTTCTACGAAACAATAGTTGTATGGATAGAATTTCTCCGTATATGCTCCCAGTCCCTGCAGATAGTCGTAAGATTGATAGTTCACATCACCGCTGATGTTGTTGTCTGTCTGTGCCGAATTTCCCCATATCACGGAGTTACCGCCAATCAGGGAGTTTTCCTCCTGGTAGATTCCGCCGCCAATGGTTGCCTCGTTTCTGGCGATGGTGCATGAGATGACGTAGGCATGGTAGTTCTTGGTGTCTTCGTTCTTGTCGTTGGAACGAAGTGCATAGATGGCACCACCTTTCTGTGCCTTGTTTCTTACGATGACACTACCGCTTACGATGCTACCTTTCAGCAGCATGAGAGCACCGCCCAGGGTTGCCTGACAGTCGGAGATCTCACAGTTGCGTACATGTGCCTTTTTGGGCACAATGGCTGCACCACCCATACTCTTGAAGCCCGATTTGTCGCTTGCGTTACCGTCAATCAGGCGACAGCCATCTATGATGGTATTCTCTGTCAAGGCAGAGGTGTTGTAGTCGTCATAGTCGCCCGTAGGCCATTTGCCGAAGCACACGGTGTGGTAGCCGTTCACCTCCTGGTTAACGGCAGAACCTTCTTTTACTTCGGTCTTCGCACTTAATACCGTCTGGTAAGTGCTGATACAGTCGCGCTTGTCATTATCCCAATTATAGGTTCCAGCTTTCGGCTTTCCTCCTTCCTGGTCACCCTCATAGTAACCACCCATCAGGCATACTCCGTTAGGAATCAGGAAGGTATAGCTCTGCGGATCGCTAGGGTCTGCCAGCGTATTGGCATGATAAGTAAAGCGCTTTCCGGTTTCATCAGCCTGATAGCCTGCTACTTTTACATACACCTTGCTCTGACTTGTTGAATTAAATTTCTTGCCCGCAGCAGTCAGCACATCCTGCAGCTTGTCAGCACAGGCAGCGTTTTCCGGACTGTCTCCACTTCTGTTTCCCCATCCGTTTTGGGTTACATAATAAATGTAATCTACAATACCTGCGCTGTTTGTCTTTTCCTGTGGTGCGATATTGGCAGTATTGTCAGCCTCGTAGGCACCGATATCAATGGCGCAGTCCTTGATTCGGTTGGTATAGTCCATGTCGGTTTCCGGAAGGATGATTCCATTTCCTACATTTGTGGTTCCACCATTCAGACACTTGTTACCTGCTAAACCATCAGCCTCGTTCAGGCGGAAGTTATTCTTTAATCGGGCATTGCGGAAGCGGAAAACTCCGTCTTTTCCATTTTCGTAGGTCTTGTCCTCAAATGGGAAAGCCAGATCTGTGCCAGTGGAATTTCCATCGCTTTCCTGGAATTTGTTGTTGATGTTACCACTGTTCATGTAGCAGTTGTGGGATGGATTCATCTTGCCCGATGCAGCTGAGTTTACCTGATCTGTAATCTGCTTGCTGTTGTTATAATTATCATAGATGATACAGTTGTAGAGTGAAAGTTGCGATGCAACTCCGGTATTGGCATCCTGCCAGTGATAGATGCCGGTTCCGTTTGTCGCCATATTGTAGGCGATGGTATTGTTGTAGAACTTGGCACTCTCCAGGAAGATACCTCCGCCACGGCAGGTTCCGTTATAACAGCGGTTGTTTGCCACCACAAGGTTGTAGCCGGTGCCTTGAATCATATAGGCTCCGCCTCCATAACTTTCACTGCTGTTGGCATAACTCAGGTTTCTCAGCAGGTAACTGTTCGAAATCTTACTGTTCTCTCCGTCCATATACAAACCGCCACCACGTACGCGACTGCCATGGTTGAAGTTGTTGACGATGATGAGATTTTCCAGTTCTACACCTCGGAATACACGCACACCTGCTCCTCCGTCACGGTTGGCACCAGGATAGTTGATGATATAACCATGACGTACGGAGAAGCCATCCCATTTGGCATGCTCGTAATCCACGTAGTTTTTATCGTCTTTTAAAGTTCCTTTATAGCGTACGGCATTACCATCTGTACGTGAGGCGTTTCCATCACCCGATGGCGACCAGGTAGGAAGGCATACGTCTGGCTGATAGAGAACATAATGGCGCTCTGTATTTCCACTGTTCATCAACGTTTTTGTAAAGTCATATTTAGAGCCATCTCCAGAATTGTTCTCCTGATACCACATTTCCTTATCTCCGTTTTTGAAGTATACAGGCGATTCCTTTCTGATCTGTAGAATGGTTTCATACTTGGTCTTTTCCAGATTTTCGTATTCCTTACGTGCCGGCACGTATTGTGACAGCAGCGGATGACGGTCGTCTTCTCCAGGATAGCCTTCGTATGGGAAACCACCATAAACCTTCACGTTGTCTCTGATAACGAATCCTTTGTAGTCGGTATAGATACCTGCACCTACCCACACCACAACGCTGTCTTTTTTTATTTTATTCAATTCAGCTGCTCTTTCCACAGCATATTGTAGACCGCTGATGTATCGTTCGTCTCTGTTGTTGGTGATTTTATTATATGATCCCCAGTCAGAGAGATACTGCTTGTCCTGATTTCCTGAGTTAGTCCAGAAATTACCATAAGAGTCAGTTTCTGAACGATACTTGCCTTTAGTCTGACTATAATCTGTATTGTCAATAGTGGTGCTAAGCAGCGTTTTGTCACTCTGCTTTACATAGAAATCGTTGCCGCTTCTAGCCTGTCCGTTGTCACACATAGCGTTGCCGATGATAGCCTTGTCCCAGCTGCTTCCATCATATTCGGTTCCAGATTCATTCAGAAGATTGAAGTTCGGGTTGCCGTCCTGGTCGTCATCATTGGCGTCGCTGCTGCTTACATAGTTCTGGTTGTACGAACGCACGTAGATAATCTTTCCTGCTTTTGGCAGGAGAGCTTCGTATGCACCCAGGTCAGGAACACCACCTAAGTTGCGGTCTTCGCCGGTGATGTCCTTGGCTGTTGTGGTTGCATTGCTTTCTTGGGCACTGTTGATGATTGCACCAGCCTCTGCAGAACTGGTCAGCGGGCGGAAGGATGAATAGCCTCCGTAATAAACGTTGCCGCTCATTCTGGCACCCACTTCATTGGTTGGGTTGCTGAAGTTCACGGCTCCGTCTTTTCCCAGAGTGTTGATATCCATGCTGTTCTTGCATTCCGAACCATTCCATGTGCCGTTGATGTTCAGTTTGTTTCCTACAGCATACGAGGTTCTCTTCACAAGGTCGTAATCTGGTGCTACTCCCTCATTGTTGATGATGCTTACATGGTTGAGTGTGAGAGAGTTGTTGCTGCCTTGGCTTTTGTTCAGATAGATGATGGAAGGCAGCCCCGAAGAACTTGGATTAAGCGGATCCTTGCTCGTATTGTTATTGATGACGCAGTTTTCCAGTTCCAATTTCACATTCACGGCATCTGGCATGGTAGCGATAGCACCGCCATCTGTCGCTGTATTGTTCTCAAAGATACAATTCTTCAGCTTCACGGTGGTTGCTTGGCTGCTCTGGTCCATGCTGCCTATCAGCACGCCGCCACCATAAGGCATGTAGGCAGTACCGGCAGCGTATGCATGGGTAAAGGCATAGCCGTCGATGGTGATGTTGGCACCCGCTTCGATGCGGACCAGATGGTAGAGTCCCTCGTTGAGTTCTGAACCGCTGAGGTTTCCGTTCAGCTCGGTGCGGTATTTGATAGGGTCGCGGTCTTCATCTTTTGGATTCGGATTTTCTGAATACTCCGGATAACCGCCATAAACGGTTATGGGAAGTACGCAAGGTTGAATGCTGAAGGTGCATGACCTGGCGTCTGTTTCCTCGAACGTGTAGGCAATCTTCGGTTCGAAGATACCCTCACGACCGCAGATTTCAAACTCCCAACCGCTGTTCTTCTCAATAGTGAAATCCTCTGGTGTAGTATTGCCCTTGGTAACCACCTTAACCTGTTCTCCATCCTTGATGTCGGCAAGATAACCCAATACTTCATCTACGGATGATGAGGTATAGCTCTTTTCCCACGACTCTCCTGTTCCGTCCACCAGTTCTCGTGAACGGTCAAAGTAGATGCGCAGGCGTTTTTGGGTATCATTCTTTTCAAATACAAGATCTTGGTTGTCAGCCATATAGGCTCCTGCTGACGGAACCGAACTGATAGCCTTTCCGCTCAGGTCTATTTTTGGCTGATACAGGTAGGAAGATGGCAGGAGAGCATAGCTGATGCCCACGTTGCGCAGTCGGGTACCTTTCAATGTTTCCCAATAATAGTTCACCGTCTTCATGTCTGTAAGAACGCCACGTTTCTCGTTGAAGGCTTCCACCGTGTTGTAAGGTGCTTCATTGCCCATCACGAATCCCTTGCCAGAGTAATACGTGTTGATGGAGATGGTTCCGCTTTGATAGGTGCTGGTCCATTTGGCTGCATTTACATCCGAGATGGCGTTGTTGTAGAACTGTACGGTCTCTTCTGATGGTTTGGCTGCATAAATCTGTGCCATGGACGCAGAGTTGCTGGTGCCTGATTTGTGCTGGAGCAGCGAGTTGTTCCAGATGACGTTGTTGGCAAGCAGACCCTTTTCCTTGATATACACACCACCCGTATAGGATGACATCTCGTCAGCAGCATCAGGTGTGTTGTTGGTATAGTTGTTGGCGATGGTGTTGTTGATTACCAGTCCATGACCATCCAAATACACAGCACCATTTCGGGTACTGGTATTGTTACTGATTACAGAGGTGGCAAGAATTTGGTAATAGGCTTTCTCCGAGTTATTAGGGTCACCCCTCAGATAAACGCCCGCTCCCTGATAGGCAGAACAGTTGGTTACCATGCTTCGGGTGATGAAGCCGGCTTCGTCTATATAGATACCTCCGCCCTGGTAAGCCGAACAGTCGTATACCAGGTTACCTTCCGTCTGTCCGTTCTGGCAGTAGATGCCGCCGCCACGAGGCTTGATGCTTCCGCTTTCTTTCATGCCCGGGTTGCAGAATCTCACGGTGCAGTAACGCATTCGGGCTGATGGGTCGTTGATATAAACGCCTGCACCACAGTCTGGGGCGTATTCGGCTTTGTTCGTATCGTGAAATTTACCTCCCTCAATGGTGAAGCCTTCCAGATATACTTCATCCGTAAAGGCATTTCCTCCAGGCAGGGGAGCAAACCATACCACATGGTAGGAACCACTGTTCTGTATGTTCCAGGCTTCGTCATTATTATTCCAGTTGGCATCGTCGCTTCCCTTGAATTCCGCACCCCTGATGATGGATTCTTGTTTCCAGCCCCATGGCTTTAAATCCTTGGATTCCTCGATGCGCTCGGAACGTCTTTTTTCGGTTCCCTTAAACGCACCATAAACGCTGATGCCGTTCTTCATCAGTAGGGATACCGGGGCTGATGTATCATCGGCAAGAATTCGGTCTTTTACCACATAGGTTCCGGCTGCTACCCAGACTTCGCCTTTCTCGCCTGGTGCCTTTTCTGCCAAATCGTTGATGGCCCACTGGATATCGTCCGTGGCATCATTCCATGTTGATCCGTCTCCCTTTCCCTCTTTCTGGGGCTTCACGTATCTGATGCGTCCTGCCTTCATGCGGGCATACTCGTAGGCTCCGATGTCGATGGTGCTTGTCTGATAGCGTGTTCTACCCATGATGTCGGTAGAGGTAGTTTCCAGGTTTGCATTAACTACAAGGTTGGTGTAGTATTCCAGTTTTCCCTTGTTTAGAAGGGCAGAGGTTTCCTCGAATGTGAAGGCGGTGCTGTATAATTGCTTCAGGTTACTGCTGAACGAGAAGTCGTAACCCTGGGTCACGGCACTCTGCTTGAACCAAGGGGCTGGCTCAATGCCGTGGTTCTCGTTGCTGATCCTTACGTTCCCGTTGGCGTCGGTATTGGTATCGGGATTGGTAACTTTTACTTCAGGAAAAGCACAGGAATAGAAGGCAGGACGGCTGTCTTGCTTGCTGAGTGCAGTGGAATGCCAGAGAACGGTGTTGTAAACCGCTCCGCCGCCATTGCTGTTTGAAGCCCCGTTTGTGGTCAGGTCTGCGGCTGATACGGTGTTGGCAATAACAGAACAGTTGACGATTTTCGATGTGTTCGAAAGTCGGATACCGCCGTTTGTATTGTTATTGATGTTGCAGTTGTAGATGGTGGCTGTTCCGTCTATCCACATACCGCCACCTTCGTTTTCGCTGGTGCCTCGCTTGCCTGCCACATTATTAAAAAAGCTGCAGTAGCTGATGGCTGACTGCTGGTTGGTACAGGACTTATCTACATAGATGGCACCGCCGCGCATGCCGTAGTTGTTCGCAAAGTTACATTGCGAAATACGGAAGTAACGGCTGCCGGCATTGTTGTCGTTGCTGTTGTTTACCACGTAGATGCCGCCGCCTCTGCCATTTGCAGAGGTGTTCTCTCCACTGGCATTACCTGCTGCGATGAGGAAACCGGAAACAATGGTTGGCTTGTTGCCGTCGTTGGTGTTGTCCTGTGTTACGCCCATCTGGAGGGTCAGCACATGGGTGGCATTGTCGGTGCGGGTGGTGTTCTCTGGATAGATAATCAGCTGCTGGCTCGCCTTGTCGTTGGTGTTGATATCGCCCACCAGAGCCGTCTGATACTTCATCTGATATTTATGTCTGCCCGTAGGGAGATCGTTCTTGATGGTCTCGTCTCCTGCAAAACCTCCATACATGGCAACGCCCGAAGGGAGAACGAAGCCTCCCTTCGGTGCCTTGTAGATGTTGCCGGTAATATCCTCGTAGCCTTTCACCCAGATTTCATCGCCTGCCTTGGCTTGGCTCAGCGCCTCTGTCAGGGTGATCGCATTCTCCCATGATAAGCCGTCGTTGCTGGAGGTCGTTATCTCGGAATCTGCTTTCACATGATAGGTTTTGCCTTGTGCTGACAAGGCGATGGAGCAACCCAGCAACAGGAGGGTCGCGATAAGTCTGCAGTATGTTGAATAGAGTTTTCTCATGATGAATATTCTCTTATTATGTTAGAATTTGTCGATGATGATGTTGCTCGCATTACCGATTTTGGCTCCCTTGATGGTTACGTTGATCTTGTACCATTGGGCAGGATTGAAACTTTCTGTCCGGTTCTTGAAGTCGAAAGTTACCTTGTCGGATTTTTCCTCTGTTGCGCCATCTTTTTTCGTCTTGATATCGAAGGTGATGCGTGGCTTCGTAGTGCCATCAGGGAAGGTGTAATGGTAAACTCTTCCGTTTCGCTTGCTGATTTCCGATGTATTTACAAAGGAGGTGTGTCCGCTTACCGGAGTCTTGGAAGTTACTTCTTGATAGTAAAGGGTAGGGAAGAGTCTGCCTTCTCCTGATCCTGAAATGGTTGATTCTGCTTCTTCTGGTGCACCGTGATAAGTAAAACCTTGTACTTTCACATCGGTGAATTTTTGCTTACCATCTTCATCTTTCTCATAGGCTCCCTTGGCATCCCATTGGATGTCAATCTTGGCAGCCAGTCTGCCCAGTACCATGCGCCAGTATTGTTTGGTGTTGATATTGGCATTGATGTTCTGTTCTACTTTTATATCTCTGTCATTGGTGAGAATTTGCGTCTCTGGGGCTAGCTTGAGTGCATAGCCCGTGGCTACGCTGATAAACTTGGCTACGTCTATGGCTCCGTTTTTATGGGCATAGTCGTTGGTAATCTGTAAATCATAAATGTCTGAGTTATGGTTTTGTCCGTCTTTTGTGATGTAGTCTAGCATCTTTTCCAGATCCAGTCCTTCTCCGTTACTATAGGTAACCCCATAAACGCAACAGGTGCCTAGCGGCAGATACATCGTATAGGTGCGAAAGCCGTTGGCATCAGGTCCTGAGAGGGTTGAGGTGGCATGGGTGACGAGGTTTTTTCTGTCGAATTCTTCCTTGGTATAGGTATCGTAATATACCATTTTCTGGGGTGCTGCATCGTGTATTTCGTCGCCTTGCGTCTTTTCCTTATAGGCAACGATGATGGTGAGCCGGTCCCAGTCCACCATGTCGTTGGTGTCTTCTCCCGGATCTCCGATGCGTGTTTCCGTCTTATCGGCAGGCACAGATAGGGTGAGCGAGATGGGTGCCAACGTATCCATTGGTCTTACCTCGTTTTTCTCGCTTTCGCTGCATCCTGCCAGCATGATAAGCGATAGTATCGCAAATATGTATTTCGTAATATGATTCATGTATCAATTCTTTTTTACTTAAATATCCACATCGTGGCTTCCGCCTGGTTTCCAGTCGAGTTTCACGCTTACTCCTACGGATGCATTGGTAACAACCAGCGAACCGTCGGGTTTGAGTTTTGCCTTGATCAGTTTCAGTCTTCCGGCTTTCAGCGGCTCGTTCAGCGTGAGAATGGTTTCTGTATATTTGCCGTTTACCTTGGCTATGATGTGGTAGCGCCATTCTGCTTTGCCGGATGGAAAACTTACGGTATAGAGCGCATCGTGAGTCTGGGCTGAGGCTGTTGAGGCTTCGTTGATTCGCTTGGCTCTCACGATGGTGTTTCGGGATGTTGAGTAAATACTGTCGTTTACGAGAAAGTGGGTTGCCATTCCTTCTACGAATCCCCAGAGCTCGGCAGGCTTCACTTCTTGCTGGTTGATGACTACCGCTGCGGCACAGTTCGCCATATAGAGGGTGGTCTGCAGGTCGTGTTCGAAATCGGCCTCGTTGATGGTGAGTCGGGATGTGAACAGACCGATATTGTGACTGTCGATGGTATCCTTCTGCTCCTGTTCCAGGGCGAGAGCCTTGCAGGCATTTGCACCGGTAATCTTTACGTTTCTGGCGCTTCCGGTGTTGGCGAGCGAAAGGTTCTGGTAGTCGTTTCGCGGCAGATAGATGGTGTAGGATACCGAATTGGCATTCATGATGTTAGCTTCGTGACGGTAGAGATCTTTTCCGATAAAGAAAGACAAATCGTTGTCTAGAGCATGGTCGGTGAAGACTGTGCCTAGTTCCTGTTTCAGCCGGTTGGCGATGTGTCGCTCCTCGGTGGTATTGAGGTCTATGTCGATGAGGGTATGAATCTGTGTGTTGAGCATCAGATTATACTTGATCTTATAGTCTTTGCCACACTTGCTCATGTCTTCATCGATGCATGAAGACAATCCGGAAGCGATGCTCAAAGTCATCAGAGCTATCAGAAATATTCTATATGATTTTTTCTTTCTCATTTTCCGTCCTCTATTAGGATAATAAACAGCGAAATCCCTTACTGAACTTTCGTAACTTGCGAAAGCTCAGTAAGGTAGAATGATTAAATTTCTACATCGAATGTGATGCCTGACTTCCAAGAAAGATCTACTGCGAGACCTACGTTGATGCCTGATGTTCTGAGGTCAGGAATACAGTTGTATGCGCTCTTTAAATCTTTGATCTTAAAGTTGGCTGTTGTAACATAGTCCTGAACGAATACGCGATCAACTCTGTTAGGATTAGTTACACCTTCTGTGGCATTAGGAGTCAGCTGACCAACAAGATAGAACTTAGCTCCCTTCAGAATGATACCATCTTTTCCGTAGAAGGCTTGTCCTGAATTGTTCGTTAACTCGATGGCTACGTATACAGAATTCTCAGCCCCTGTTTTCTTATTGTCAAAGACAAGCGTATAGTTTCCTACTGTCGGAACTTCAGATGCATACTTGGCATACATAGGAGAGCCGTTCATTACGTTATCATAGATGGTATTTTCAAACGTCTCTGAAGATGCTGGCTCATACTTCCAATCTACTGAAGCTGGCTGACCGCCAATCAGAATACCCGTTACAGGGAAACTGTTGTCATTAACAGTAATTGATTGATTAGCCTTGAAGCCTCCTGCTTCCTTAGCGTTATCTTCAAGAGTTGCTTCTTTACATCTTACAGTTGATTTCAATACAGCCACGCTATACTGAACAGGATCTTTCAAACCTACAGTTCTTGTTGAATTTTCAACAGCTTTTTCTGCAAAGTTTTTGCCTGTCCAGTTTGCACCAGTTGGGTTTGTCCAATCATTGTATGCTGGGAATTCGCTCAGATTAGACATGTCTTTATCTGAAACCATAGTTGTTGTATTTACAAAATACGACAACTCGGCAGGATAGCAGATCTTTTTGTAATTGACGGAGTTTCCTGTACCGATGGTTACGTTTTCTGGAGTGTTGTAAGCGAATCCTCCTGTAGTCCAGCTTAAAGTAGCAACACCATCAGGCAGTTTGAACTTTCCAGGGAAGTCTATGCTTTCGATAGCTGTTAAAGCAGAAACGCATTTATCGTAAATCTCTTTAGTTAATTTTCTTTCTGCATGGATGGTTGGTTCTCCAGTCTCACCCACCAATGCAGTTTTGAGGTTCTTGATAAATTCAACGACAGATGTTTTAGAACCCGCTTTGAGTGAAGTGAACTCGTTGTAACGCGCAGCTAAAAATTTCTTCTCGTTTTCTGTTAACCAGGAAGGGAGGGTTGTTTCGTTACCAATTGCTGCCCAGGTATAATCTGTTCCATCTGTAACCTTAGCATTGGCTATAGAATTTAACGCGTCGATGATTTTACCAGCATCAGTATCTGTTGTAAAGTTTGCTGTGCTATTGATAGGAGTTAACTCATGAGATATATTTGCAAGAACTTTCTCAGTTGTTTTTGTTCCTACATCAGTAATCTTACCTGCCTGGAAGTCTGTAGCATCACTCTTCTTAGTTGCTCTACCATAGAAAAGCATGTGGTTAGTTCCTACAGGAATCTCAATGTCACGGTAGAGTTTACTGTGTTTGTCCTGGGCATATGCATTGCCGTCGGTACCGATATCGATGATACTTGTAGCTTCTGTGTTTCCAGCTGTTGAAGGATTACCGTTGAAAGTCAGCAAAACGATGTCTGAAATGCCACGGAAAGGCTTGCCACTTTGCTGAGTCATCTCATCGGTCATACGAGTTACCTTCTTCGCCTGGTTTGTCGAAGAGTTACCGCCATAAGGAATGTTTATGGCGAACTGGGTCTTTACAACCTGTCCTGTCGCACCGGAACCACCTGTTGGCTCAATTGAATCTGAAGAGCAGGAAGTCATTCCTGCTGCACTTGCAAGAAGCATCGCACTTGCAAAGCTAAAAAATCTGAACTTCTTCATAGTCAAGTTATATTTTATTTGTTTTTATTTGTTTTTCTCTGTCTGCCCGATGTTGTAAACCAGCGAGACTGCAACCTTGGTCGGCATTACGAAAGTTTTCGTCTTCTTCTCAATGGCGGTGGCGCATCTGCCATAACAGTTGTATTGGGTATAGCGTGTGATTCCCACTCCCAAACCTATAGCCGCCTCCAGATTCCAGCGGTTTTCCTTGTCGAGCGTCCAGTCGTAACCATATACTACGCCTAGGGCTCCCAAGTCGCCTTGGAACCTATGCTTCTTGAGTTTCGGGAAAAGCCCCAATGGGAGGTGTACACCACCCGCATTGTAATGTGAGTAGAGTAATTTGGCTCCAAAGAAGTGCCCCAGGAACGGGCTGTCGAGCCAATATCGCATCTCTGTTTGTACGGCAATGTGCTTCAGTTTCTTGTTCTTGCGAAAAGTAAATGGGTTCCAACCTGTGGATAGATCTAGCGACCAGTGGTCTGATAACCTCTTTTCCACTCCGATGTTTGGTGTTGTGGTAGCCCAGTATGCTAAGTTCGTTTTCAAGCGCCAGTCTTGTGCTGATGCTGAAGTAATGAATAATGCTGAAACAAGAAGGAGCAACATGCGCTTTCTTTTGTCTGTCTTCATTCGCTTTTGTGTTGTTTTGTTGATAGAAAAGTGTCTATTTTATTGTTTACTATTTCTATTTTTTATTATTAATCTAATTATACTTTCTGCCACAAATATAGCGAAAAATGAGCAAAAGGACTTTCAAAATCAGAAAAAACTGCCTTTATTTAGGTTTTGTTAACTATAAATTTATAAATCCACCCATTTTTGCCCCCCCCCATTTTTGGTTATTTTTACATTTCTGCCATTGCCATCTTAATCTCTTCTTTCTGAAATAATCCCCCTTAATATTTCCTGTTTTTTTTACTTTTCCCCTTACCCGATTCTATATCCGGTCCCGGACCTTCTAGCTTCGCCGTACCGGTGAAACTCTTGATTTCCCGATATGCTTTTTTACTTGTTTCATCTTCTCTTTCTTCTGCCAGTCTCATACGCTATTCGTTTTATTTCGAATGCAAAGATACGTCTTTTCCCTTTTCTACCTATGCGATTTGTGCGATTTGCGTGGATTCGGGAAATAAAGTGCGAAAAATATCATGGAATCATTCAGAAGAATATCTCCGAAAGATAGCACAATATCTCCGAAGGATAAGAACATATCTCCGAAAGATAGCACAATATCTCCGAAGGATAAGAAATTATCTCCGAAAGATAGCAGAATATCTCCGAAGGATAAACCCAGAAGACAAATGTAGGTAATCCGATGATGAAGAGATGGAAGCTGGGTTGTAGTGACGAGGTGAAGGGTGAAGGGTATATTTTAAATCTTATATTATATTCTTTTTTTAGGGTTTTTCCGATTTTTGACCCTAGGGTACTTTTTTGATTTTACCCTTTTTCCCTTTACCCACGCGTACATATATAAAATAGAGTTTTCAAACCTTCACCCTTCACCTTTTTATTTAACATTTTGTGTGTCAAATAGTTACGGGTGAAGGGTGGTGAAGGGTGTTTTTCGTGTTTTATAAACATATTTTAAGAATCTGGTCCGTTTTTACATATTTTAAGCGTTTATTTTGGGTTCCGAAAGAGGTATCTTTTTTAGAGACTCCTCTTTTTTTTATGATTTCTTTCTGCAGAAACTCCTAGAATCCCAGTCTAATCGGTATCCCTAATGTATAATCCGTTAAAATATTATCAGCGAAATAAAGTTAATGGCTATGGATAAGCGTAAACTTCTAAAATATAAGTTATCTTAAAAACATTATAACCTTTTAATGTGTTGTCAGCGAAATAAAGTTAATGGCTACGGATAAGCGTCAATTTTTAAATATAAATTAACTGAATTTTCGCATGTGGTTCAAGAACCTTTCAGGGCGTATGGGACAAAACTTGCGAAACTTGAGTAAATTAACTGAAAAGCATTATAACCTTAAATAGTATTGTGCGCTTGCGTATACGCCTAAGTGTGTGCACAGGCAGGCGCATATATACAATAATGTAAGCAGCTAAAATCTCTTGCGTAAAGTCTTTATAGATGTTAAAAACCGACTAAAAAAGCAACTTTTTTGCGAAAAGATTTGGTGGAATGAAAAATAGTTAGTACTTTTGCACTCGCTTTTGAGAAATACGCTTTCTCTTAGCAACAAAAGAAAGAGTTCTTTGAAAGATTTTACATAAACAGACAAGT
>ERZ1034847.289-NODE-289-length-25027-cov-80.365930_pt1 | contig 25027 bp, 20 predicted proteins | sample MGYA00520633_ERZ1034847 | MGnify/ENA primary metagenome ERZ1034847 (study PRJEB33766, sample SAMN09781732) | gut metagenome | biome: gut microbiome | host: Homo sapiens | place: Madagascar | study: EMG produced TPA metagenomics assembly of the PRJNA485056 data... | reverse complement strand
ATCAGGATTGAGGGCAAGACCATCACCATACTCAACTCGGATGAAATGAAATAAGGAGCAGGAATGAATATTCAATCATTTTTTAACAGTTTATTAAGAGTTTTTTGGAAAAAAAAGCGTAATTTTGCAGTGAAACTAGATGTTGAACTAAACGAATGGCGTATGAAACAGGTAGAAGAAAGATACATCAGCTTGCTGACCGACTTCGGTTTCAAGCGAATTTTCGGAACAGCAATGAACAAGGATTTGCTCATTTGCTTCCTCAACAGCTTGTTTAATGGCAGACAGGTTGTGAAGGACGTGTCGTATCTGAATCCAGAGCACGTAGGAGGCAAGTAAGATGGCATATCGTGATATCAAAAATTCTATTGATACGGCGAAGCAAGAAGGCAAGAATGAGAAAGCCTTGGAAATTGCTAAGAACATGCTTGCCGATGGTGTTGACATCAATCTAATCAAGAAGTATTCCGGACTATCCCAGGAACAGATAGAAAAGATGTAATAACTATTGGCTAACGAAAGTAGTTTCATGCGCACATGCAACTACTTTCATTTTTTATTGCTTTTTCTACTATATTTTATTCCATAAAGACAGAGCGCCAAAGACTGTAACGCGCCTCTGGGTTCAGCTGCTCCAACTGCTGGAAGACGGCTTGCATATCCGAACGGCGGGTAGTCTCTTCGTAAGGACATAGTGCCTTCTGCTTAGTGAAATGCAACTCTTTTGCTACCTGCCGGATATCCGCCTCATGCACCAGACAGAGGGGACGGATAATGGTAAGCGGATAATGTTTTAAAGGAAGACTGGGCTGCATGGTGGAATGAGAACCCTCGAAGGTGATATTCATCAGCAGGGTAACGAGGATATCATCCATATGATGGCCCAAGGCTATCTTGTTAAAACCATTATTTACCGCAAACTCGAAGAGCGTCTTGCGGCGGTTCCAGGCACAAAGGAAGCAACGGGTCTTACGGGGATCGGTGGATTCATCAAACGAACAATGAAGGATATGGAGCTTGATGCCATTCTCTGCACAGAAATCCTGCAGATAAGAGCGGTCGGTCTCGTAAGGAATGTTATCCATGATGATATGGGCCGCCTCCACTTCGATATGAGGTTTATAGATACGGGCACGCTGAGCCAAGAGACGCACCAGTTCCAGAGAATCCTTTCCACCGCTCAAGGCAATAAGAATATGGTCCCCATCCTCCAAAAGATGATAGTCAACACATCCTTTATTGAATCGCTTTAATACTTTCTGTTCTGCTTTCATCATATTCTGAAAAGGGAAAAGAAAAGCCGCACCCTTTTTCCAGAGTACGGCTTTATCAAGATACATCTCTCTACCTTTGCAGAAGAGAAACGACAATTTAAACTTCAAATATAATTCTATCTTACTTAGCGTAAGCTACACTACGAGTCTCACGAATCACAGTAATCTTAACCTGACCAGGATAAGTCATCTCATTCTGAATCTTGGTTGCGATTTCATCAGAAAGTTTGATACTCTCTTCATCGTTCATCTTATCCGCACCCACGATGACACGGAGTTCACGACCTGCCTGGATAGCGTAAGTCTTGGTTACGCCAGGATAACTCATGGCGATAGCTTCAAGATCGTTCAAACGCTTGATATAAGCCTCTACAATCTCACGACGGGCACCAGGACGAGCACCAGAGATAGCATCACAAACCTGTACGATAGGAGCCAACAATGTGTTCATCTCCATCTCATCATGGTGAGCACCGATGGCATTGCAGATATCTGGTTTCTCCTTATACTTCTCTGCAATCTTGGCACCATACAATGCGTGTGGCAATTCACTCTCCTCATCAGGCACCTTACCAATATCGTGCAAGAGACCGGCACGCTTAGCCTTCTTAGGATTCAATCCCAATTCAGAAGCCATAACCGCACAGAGGTTAGCGGTTTCACGGGCATGCTGCAAGAGGTTCTGACCATAAGAAGAACGGTACTTCATCTTACCGATGATACGAATCAACTCTGGGTGCAGACCATGGATACCGAGGTCGATAGCTGTACGCTTACCAGTTTCGATAATTTCATTATCCAACTGTTTCTTCACCTTGGCTACCACCTCCTCAATACGGGCTGGGTGGATACGTCCGTCAGCTACCAACTGGTGGAGAGCCAGACGGCAAACCTCACGACGAACAGGGTCGAAGGCTGAGATAACGATTGCCTCAGGAGTATCATCCACAACGATTTCTACACCAGTTGCAGCTTCCAAGGCACGGATGTTACGGCCTTCACGACCGATAATACGTCCCTTTACCTCATCATTATCGATATGGAAAACGCTGACAGAGTTCTCAATAGCTGTTTCAGTAGCAACACGCTGGATTGTCTGAATCACAATCTTCTTAGCCTGCTGGTTAGCATTGAGTTTGGCATCATCCATAATCTCATTCACATAGCTTGCAGCATCGAGTTTAGCCTGATCTTTCAGACTCTCAATCAATCTCTGCTTAGCCTCTTCAGCACTCAGACCAGAAAGTTCTTCCAGTTTAGCCTGCTCCTGTTTCTGCATCTTATCAAGTTCCTGCTGCTTGACAGACAAGAGTTTCTTCTCGTTGTCAACACGCTGCTGATACTGATCAATCTCCATCTTGCGTCGACCGAGGTCTTCCTGACGCTGATTGAGAGAAATCTCGCGCTGTTTCAGCTTATTCTCATTCTGCTGGATGCGAGAATTACGCTGCTGCACTTCTTTTTCGAGTTCCGCCTTCTTGTTGAGGAATTTCTCCTTCACTTCCAAAAGCTTCTTCTCTTTTACTACTTCTGCCTCTTTGTTGGCAGCTTCTATCATTTCATTATATTTTCCCTTAATGACATAACGGAAAATGAAATACCCAGCAGCACCGCCGATAACAAGCGCCACCAAGGCTGCTATAATAGTTACTATCATTTTATATATATGTTTATTAATATTCTTATTTCAAAGCGTCTTCAATCTCGGAGGTAAGCTTCTCAAGAATATCATCATAAGGTTTCGTATCATTCCGATCCGATTCCTTCTCATATCTCAATGCCACATCAATGAGCGCCATATACAGGATTTCCTTATCGCTCTTTCTGCCTTTGAAAATCTTGGTATATGAGTTTACAATATCATCTATCAGCTTAGCTGATTTACGATAATACTCCTCGTCTTCCCTAGGTATTCTTACCGAAAGATCTGTATCATAGACGTGTAATCGTATGAGTAATTTATCTTGTTCTTGTTCTGCCATCGTTCCGATTTTTACTTTTCACCCAATAGTGTGATACACTTATTGACATCTCTTATGAGCTTGGCGATGCGCTTCTGAGTAGCTTCCATATCATTGTCAGAAATCGTCATCATCTTCGCCATCTTCAAGCTGTCGTAATCACTCTGCGCTTGAGCCAACTTTTCCTCCAATGCCTTGATTTTGGCATCGCGCTCATCCACCATCGCATAGAGTTCAGCATTCTCCTGCTTGACCTCGTCAAACTTGAGAATCATCTGCCTTACTCTTGTGGCAAACGTATTGATTGTTTTCTCATTTGCACTCATGACTATTATTTTTTGGCTACAAATTTAAGAGAATTATTTGAATAAAACAAATATTCTGCTATTTTTTTTCATTTTGGGCGCAACATTTGTTACTTTCCCATCTTCTGCTTTGCCTTTTCTACGTCTTCATCTGATGGACGTGGCTCTTTTTTGGCAAGCATCAATACCTGAAAGGTAAAGTCGGTTACCCATTGCTGGCTGAACGCCAAGCGCTTGTTGAACTGGCGCAACTGAAGCACGGTTTTCAGCACACTGGCATCAGAGAAATCATTCTTAGTGAAGATATCTTCTACAGTTTTAGCAGTCAGCTTGTAAAGTGAATTCTTCATGAAGCTAGGCAAACGGAGTTTGAACTTCATCAGATTACCCATCAGCATCATCAGATCCTGCGTAAAGTTTTGGAACTGGATAAGATATACATTGACATCCTGCAGTTTGTGGCAGTTCTTACGGATACTGGAATCTATTTCCTTGAAGAAGGCATCATCCGTATCATAGATATTCTTCATCATTTTCTTCACCTGTGCCTTCTCGCCAATACCCAGGCGATTGTTGACCGTCGGAACATGCAGACTTGTCTTGAAGACACGCAAGTCTGGCAACATGGCCAAATTGGTGATACCTAACTGAGAAGCAAGTGCAGCCTGAAAGTATACACGGACCAAGGTCATGTAATCTTCCATTCCACCTACCTTTTTATCGTCGTCCTTACGACCGAATAGTTTAGCAAAAATTCCCATTCCTTTATTATTTTATTTTCTATATCTATTTAAATTGTTCTGCAAAAATACAACAAAATCAGTAAATACCCAAATCAAAGCGACGTTTTTTATATAAAAAGGTGCTTTTTTTATCAAAAAATGCATTTTTATGGCTTATGATTTCACTCATTCAACTTTTTTTAGTAACTTTGCCGCGTTTTTAAGATAAGACTATTCAACTTTATTATATTAGAAATAGAGAAGATATGAAAGGAATCGTATTAGCGGGAGGTTCGGGTACAAGACTTTACCCTATTACCAAAGGTATCAGTAAGCAATTGATACCAATTTTTGATAAGCCAATGATATACTACCCTGTTTCCGTGCTAATGTTGGCAGGAATCAAGGAGATTTTGATTATATCTACCCCATTCGACTTGCCTGGTTTCAAACGTCTGTTAGGCGACGGAAGCGAATTGGGTGTACACTTCGAATATGCAGAACAGCCATCACCCGATGGTCTGGCTCAAGCCTTCATCATTGGCGAGAAGTTTATCGGTAATGATACTGCCTGTCTGGTTTTGGGTGACAACATTTTCTATGGAGCCGGTTTTACGGGTTTACTCAAGGAAAGCGTAAAAGCTGCAGAAGAAGGACTGGCAAGCGTATTTGGCTATTATGTCAACGATCCGGAAAGATATGGTGTGGCAGAGTTTGATGAAAACGGCAACTGCCTGAGCATAGAAGAAAAACCGGAAATGCCTAAGAGCAACTATGCGGTTGTAGGACTCTATTTCTATCCAAACAGCGTGGTGCATGTGGCTAAGAACATCAAGCCTAGCGCAAGAGGTGAGTTGGAAATAACAACAGTTAACCAGCACTATCTGACAGAAAAGGCTCTGAAGGTAAGAACCTTACAGCGCGGTTTCGCCTGGCTTGACACCGGTACCCACGATAGCCTATCGGAAGCCAGTACCTTTATAGAAGTCATCGAAAAGAGACAGGGTCTGAAAGTGGCATGTCTGGAAGAAATCGCATTCAAACAAGGATGGATTGACAAAAAACAGTTGCTGAAACTTGCCCAACCGATGCTCAAAAACGGTTATGGACAGTATCTGAAAGAACTAGCGGCAAGCAGATAGCACAGATTCTATCATTTATCTTATACGAATATAAAAAGGTGTAAACACAATAGAATATAAAATAATGGAAGAAACAAAGAACTTTGATTTGGGACGTGATCAAGAGCAGGAAGAGAAGTCATCTATTGACTTCCAGCTGATTTATTCTACTCTTATCCTCAACTGGAAATGGTTCGTTCTATCACTCATTGTATGTTTGGGATTGGGATATCTCTACATACGCCATGCAAGACCGCAATACCAGGCAACCGCTAAGGTACTGATAAAGGATGACGACCAGAGAAAGAACAGAGGAATGGGCAACAGCATGATTCAGAATGCTGCAAACCTCGGTTTTATTTCAAACTCAAACGGTATAGACAATGAGATTGAAATTCTTTCGGCTCAAGACTTGGCTAATCAGGCTGTAGTAGACATGAAATGCTACGTGAACTATTACCATAAAGGAACCTTCAGGGATCAGTTAGTCTATAAAGAGCAGGAAGTCAGCGTTGACTTAGACCTGGCTCATCTCAAGAAGCTGAATGCTCCTATCAAGCTTCTTATAGAGAAAACTGGCAGCCAGTATCAGGTAACAGGTTCATACTACATACCTGTAGATGCCTTTTCCTATCAGAAGGATCCTGTAAAGATTGAAAAGACGTTAGCTGGTCTGCCAGCAAGCATCAATACACGTGTAGGAACCCTCCACTTCACTCAGAACGGCAAATACGCATTAAAAGACGGTGAGAGCCTGAAGGTGATTATCGTGTCACCAGAAATGGCGGCTAAGGGCTATACAAAAGCACTGACTGTCAGCCAGACTTCAAAGACTACAACCATAGCCGAACTGGTGATGAAAGATGAAGATCCTCAGCGCAGCATCGACTATCTGAGAACTCTGGTAAATGTTTATAACCGCCAGGCCAACGAGGACAAGAATGAAATTTCTTTCCGCACAGAACAGTTCATCAACCAGCGTCTGGAGAAGATCAACAACGAACTGGGCAATACAGAAGGCCAGCTCGAAAGCTACAAGAAGCGTAACAATGTTGTAGAGATGAAGCTCAACGCAACAGCTGCCATCGCTAACTCAGACACATACGCCCAGAAACTCCAGGAGGCTAACACACAGGTTGAACTTCTGAATGAGCTTGGCAAATACATGAACGAACCTGGCAACAGATATCAGCCTATCCCATCAAACGTAGGTCTGACTGATGAAAGTTCAACAGAGTTGATTAACGAATACAACAAGATAGCTCTGAACCGCAACCAGATGTTGCATTCTGCCAGTGAGAATTCTCCAACCGTTACACCATTATCAGCCCAGTTGGATGACCTTACAAAATCTATCAAGCGTGCCATGCGCCAGGCTAAGCTGGGTATGGAAATCCAGCGTAACAGCATTGCCAAACAAGCTGCCATGTATGCCAGCCAGATAGGTAACTCGCCAGAACAAGAGCGAGTTCTTACACAGATTGGTCGCCAGCAGGAAGTAAAATCTGGTCTTTACCTGATGCTTCTTCAGAAACGTGAGGAAAACTCCATTTCGCTAGCAGCAACGGCAGACAAGGGTAAGGTTATCGATGCTCCTTCATTGGAAGGAAAGGTTAGTCCTAAGAATCCTATCATTATGCTGATAGCACTGGTACTGGGTATTGCAATCCCTGCCGGCATCCTCTTCCTGAAAGAATTCTTCAAGTACAAGATTGAGGGACATGAAGACGTGATGAAACTCACTCAGATACCTGTCATTGCCGATATTCCTGTGGCAAGCGACGCTGCCAAGAAGGAAGGAAAGGCTGACATTGTGGTTCACCAGAATGTAAACAACCTGATGGAGGAGATTTTCCGTGGCCTGCGTACCAATATTCAGTTTATGCTGAAAGAAGGTGAGAAGGTGATGATGTTTACCTCTTCTACATCAGGTGAAGGTAAAACATTCGTGGCATCCAATATCGGTATCTCGCTCGCCTTGCTGGGCAAGAAGGTTATCATGGTAGGTCTGGATATCCGCAAGCCACGTCTGGCAGAGCTCTTCGAGATTGACAACCACCATAATGGTATCACCAATCTGATTGTACACGACCATAATACATGGGATGACATTCAGAAACAGATTCTCTCTTCGGGTGTCAACAGTAAACTCGACCTCCTTATGGCTGGTCCTGTTCCTCCTAACCCAGGAGAGTTAGTAACCAGAGCAAGCCTTGACGACATTATCAGTCAGTTGAAGGAACATTACGACTATGTTATCCTCGATACGGCTCCTGTAGGTCTTGTAAACGACAGCTTGCAGCTTGGACGTCTGGCTAATCTCTGTGTATACGTCTGCCGCGCAGATTATACTCCAAAGGCTAGTTTCGGCATGATCAATGGTTTGAAAGCCGAGAATAAATTGCCTAACATGTGCTTAGTACTCAATGGCGTCGACCTCTCAAAGAAGAAGCACAGCTTCTATTATGGTGTTGGTAAGTACGGCAAATATGGTAAATATGGCAACTATGGTTCTTATGGATCATATGGCAAATATGGCAAATATGGAACTTACGGCCAGTATGGCAGCTATGGTAACTATAGCAACAGCCACTATGGCAATGCCAACGACAACAGTATCAAGAAGTAATCAAGAACATACATACAACAAAGAAAAGAGTCTTTCTATCCAGATAGGAAGACTCTTTTAGATTTTAAAAACATTAAGACTATATGGCAACAATTGCAGTAGATTTTGATGGTACAATCGTAACCCACGAGTACCCGAAGATTGGTACAGAGCTACCTTTCGCCACAGAAACATTAAAGATGTTGATTAGAGACCACCACAAGCTTATTCTATGGAGCGTACGCGAAGGAAAGCTCCTGGACGAGGCAGTAGAATGGTGTAGAGAAAGAGGAGTTGAATTCTGGGCTGTAAACAAGGATTATCCTGAAGAGAGTCTGGAGAACAATAACCACTTTTCCCGCAAGCTCAAAGCCGACTGGTTCATTGACGACCGAGGTATCGGCGGTTTGCCTGATTGGGGGGAGATTTATCAGATTATCACCAACCATACCAGTTATCGCAGAGTACTGAAACAGAAGTTCGGCGAACAGCAGGAAGCTCCCAAAAAGAAACATTGGTGGAGCCGCGGATAAAATGCTTCTCCAAAAGATATTCTTGTAGATACAATAAAAGATATCCCAATAAATAAAAAAGGTGTATTGCTCTTGGCAATACACCTTTTTTATTTATTGGGATGAATTTACTAGTCTGAATTAGAAGAACAAGTAGCGGTTATCAACTACATGAGCGTTCAGATAAAGCTCATTCATGAAGTTACCTGCATACTGCATAGCCTTCTGACGGCACTTCTGCTCGTATGTCTTGTCATCGAACTTAACAGGACGGTTAGTCTTGTTAGTAACCTGGAAGAGATAAACACCAGCGTTACCCTTCACAGCATGAGCAGAGAAAGCACCCTTCTTAGTACCTGCAACAGCACCAGAGAGAGCTGGCTCGCTAGCGCCAGTAGCTGCGATGAATACAGGAGCAGCGAAAGTAATCTGGTTTACAGAAGAAACCTTACCACCCTTAGCCTTAGCAGCTGCGATGTTCTTAACACCATTCAACTTAGCCTCAATCATCTCAGCCTTCTTATCCTTGAGCACCTCTGCCTTAACAGTCTCCTTGACAACTGCATCATTCAAATCACGATAACCGATATGATGAATCTTATCAAGAACCACAACCAACAGGTGGTTGTTGTCACCACACTCATAGAGAGGTGAAATCTCACCTTCCTTGCTATCGAAGATCCACTTCAAAGCCTCGCGGGTAGAATGGATGTTTGCTACATAGTGAACAGAAGTTGTAATATCCTTCAAGTCCTGAACCTTGTAGCCTTCCTTAGCTGCATTCTTCAAGAGATCCTCTGACTTAGGATTAGCACTTACGAAGCTAGAGAACTTGTTGTAAGCTGTACGATAAGTACCCTGAGAGAAGTCGATAGGCTTCTTGATAACGGCAGCAGTATACTTGCTTACCATTGCCTTGCGGTCGAGAACCTGAAGAACTACATAACCCTGACCCAACTGAAGCTGGTTCAAAGAATTGACAGCTGCAGTGTTCAATGTATTGATGAATGTCTTATTGTCCTTATCCATAGACTGAGCATACTCATACTGCTTAGTAGTCATCCAAGCCTTGTCACCAGTCTGACCATACTTCTTAGCAATAGCCTCGAAATCTGCACCACCGGCAAGAGCACCCTGGATAGAATCTGCCTTAGTCTTAGCCTCAGCTACTGAGTTTGCAGCAACCTGAATAACACGATACTGTACAGAATCTGGCAATTCTTGCTTAGATACCAACTTAACGATGTTCAATGTATTGTCACCTGCATTAGCCTTTACAGCAGAAGTAGAACCTACAGCCATAGAATCGAGCTGAGCAGCGATATCACGTGGGAAAGCATCCTTTGAAACAGGAATACCGAGGTAAGCTACAGTAGAAGCTGACTTACGTACAACCTCAGTAGGATCAGCTGCAGCAGCCAACTGTGAGTGATAGCCTGCAAACTCCTTGTTAAGAGCAGCACGGTCTGCATTAGAAGCCTGAACCTCAATGTCAACGAACTTGATGTCGCGGCTCTCAACAGGCTGCTTGAAGCGTGCCTTGATTTCATCATACTTAGCCTTCAGATCACTTTCAGAAATCTTCACCTTATCATCCTGGATATCAGAGTAAGGGAAAGCAGCCAACTGAATCTGGCTCTCTTCGTTCTCCTCCTTGAAAGCCATCTTAGCCTCTACAGGGTTTGACAGGAAGCAACCGGCGAGAAGAGCCTGATACTTCTGAGCCAAAGTCTGCTGGCGGAGAGTTTTCTCGATGAATGACCAGTAGTTGTAAATCTTGGTATACTGATCCATCATCTGTGCGTTAGCAGATGGGTTAGCCTTCTGTGCCTTGTAGTCTGCCAAGAACTTCTGAAGAGAAGATGCGTCGAAACGACCTGTCTGCTGATTAACGAAAGGAGTCTGCTGAAGCATAGGGTTAGTACCTGTCTTCAAGATGTCCTGAAGCTCTGCGTCGGTTACTGTAAGACCCAACTTGCTAGCTTCCTTAGCGATAATCTGGTTCTGGATGTATGTATTCCATACCATATCCTTCACCTGATTCATCTGCTCTTCAGGAAGATTTTCCTGACCCTGTTGCATTTTAATAACTTCTGAATACTCATCAACGAGCTTCTGGAAATCCTGCACGCTGATTTTTTCGCCCAAAACCTCACCAATCTGCTGGCGCTCATTATTCTTTGCAGAATCGCAAGAGCGGAAAGCTTCTTCGGCAATAAAGGCGAAAAGGCCGAAACTGATGATACAAACCAGTATCACGCCTCTTTTTCTAATTGTTCCTAATGCTGCCATTACGTTTTAATTATTATTATTATTTTCATTTTTTCCTAAGTTTAGATTGAACCACTTTTGATGCTAGTAGCCAATTGTCTGCAAAAATACAAAAATAATACGAGAAAAGGGAATTTTTTGCTATCTTTTTTGACTATTACCTCAAAAAAAGCAAAAAATTCCCTTTTCCCGCTCAGCTATTTGATGATGTGGAGTTTAACAAGCTCTATTTTACGCGATGTTGACTTGATAATTTTGAACTCAAAGTTATCAAACTTAATCACCTCGTTGAGTTTAGGAAAACTCTGATATTCATGCAATATCAAACCGCCTACAGTCATATATTCATCACTTTCCGGCAGTTCAAGACCAAACATATCGTTCACCTTGTCAATCTCCAGTCGCGCAGAAAGGAGATAATCACCATCATCGGTTTTCTTAGCTACATATTTGGCTGAATCGTGCTCATCTTCAATATCTCCGAAGATTTCCTCTACGATATCTTCCAGACTCACCAAACCGCTGGTACCACCAAACTCATCTACAACGATACCCAAAGACTTCTTCTGCTGCAAAAAAGTCTGCATCAGTTTCTGTGCCTGCATCGTTTCCGGCACAAAAGGAAGTGTACGGATATGATCCTGCCAACGGGAAGGATGATAGAACAGTTCGGAACTGTGAATATATCCCGCAATATGGTCTATATCTTCTTCATATACAATGATTTTCGAATTACCGCTCTCTATGAATTTCTGCTGAAGTTCTTCAAGAGAAGTTTCCATTTCAACTGCCTGAATCTCTGTACGGGGCACCATACAGTCGCGTACTTTTGTATCAGAGAAATCAAGGGCATTCTGGAAAATCTTCACCTCGTCATTGATTTCATCTTCATTGGTAGCATTGTCGATACTTGACTGCACAAGGTAATCAAGGTCTACCTTAGAAAAGCCTTCATCAGCCCCCTCAGTATCCATCTTCATACCCACCAGACGCAGCAGACACTTACTCAAGAATGTACTGAACTTACTGATAGGCCACAATACTACATAGCACAGATAAGCTATCGGACTGAAGATAGAAAGCAAGCGATTCGGATTAGACTTGAAAAGCGTCTTTGGCAGAAACTCGCCTGTAAAGAGGACTATCAGCGTAGACAGAATGGTATCTGCAGGCACAGTAAAGGCTGCATCAAATCCTGCGAAAATCGTATTGTCGAAAAGTCGGGCTATCAGGATACCATAAACTACAAGGGCTATATTGTTGCCCACGAGCATGGTACTGACAAAGCCGTTCGGATGATTATAAAACAAAGATAACAGTCGTTGCGTAAGGCCGTTTTTCTCCTTATCCATCTCCGCCAACATACGGTTGGAAGAGACGAAGGCAATCTCCATTCCGCTGAAGAATGCTGAGAAGACCATCGTAATGAGAATGCCTACAACTAAACTCATATCCACCTGTTCATTCATTATATCTTTTTCTTTTTAATTAGTGCATGATAGGAATCGTAGTGGCTCTGACAGGTGTAGCAGGCTGACGGAAGTTATTCTTGACAGAATCAGGCTGGCTGCTCAAAGTATCGGCAGCACCACCACCTCCTGTCAGGTCTCCCTTTTCAAAGCTACCCTTCGAATTGCTCACATAATAGCGCGTCATCTTTTCATCACTCCAGAAATGAGAACCCTGTAGCGTTCTTTCAGGAGTAACAAGTTTACTGAATACGTTACTTGACAATTCGTGCTTATTCTGGTCCCAGGTAAGTTGCTCACTATTGAAGCGCAAACCATCTTTGGTCAGGATACTCACCCTACCATAAAGTTTCCATATCTTCTGCTGATCATAATAATAAGCTGTATCACACTGGATATAACTATTAATATGGAATTTCTCATCAAACTGCTCCAGCAAAAGTCCCTTATCAAAGATCCACAAAGATGGATTCTTGCTGGTATTCACCTCCCACCGTTCTGTTACGATGCGATATTTCATAACTCCCGAGTCGCTTACCAATGTATTTACACCATACGACGTCATCATCGCCACCGAGTCTTGCGGACGGATGGCGGGCGCAGTATGTTCTACCTGGTTCTGGCAACCAGCCAAAATCAGGAACATCAGGATACCGACAACATAAGAGCCTTTTATTCTATACATTATTATATATAGATTCTATACATTATTATATATAAGCGGAAGATTAATCCATCTTCCACTTCTTAAACCAATCCTCGTTGAATGTGAATCCGATATTGATACGGAAAGAATTTTCCTTAATCAGATCCTTAGCCGAACTCTTCACCCACTGACCGCTGATATTCAGCATAGAGCGGTTGTTGTAAGAGTTCATGATAGGAATACCGAAACCGGCACTTACAGAGATTTCCTTCGGACCATCAACACCATTCATCTTATAATAAGGTGTGGCGTAGCTGGCACCTACACGATACTGAACACGCTTGAAGAAAGCACGGCTGCGCTCTCCATAGCAATACTGAGCACCGAGATTGAACTTGCTTCTATCCTTGTAGATACCATTTTTCAAGGCGTAGTTGGTTCCATCGAAACTAGGATACCCCAAGCTACCCCACTTCTGCAGACTGTAATCAAAGCCAACCTTCCACTGGTTGTTATGATTCCACATCACACCCGCACCAATCATGGTAGGCAACTTGTAAGCCTTGCCGATAGAGTAAGCGGTGGTATCGGTTACACCATTCTGAGTATCATTTGAAATGATTTTCATATCAGCAGAAGCCCCCAGACCATGTCCTGGTGAGAAGGTAACACCTACGGTAGCCCAATCTTTCTTTGAGAACTGATGGGTATACTGTACACCGAAATCAACCTTATAGCTGTTCACCTGCATAGAATAGTAGCGGGTGAGGGTCTTGTAATAAGAATTGCTGTAGCTGTTTGATACACTCCTGTCTATACTACCCCAGAGATATGAGAAGTTGGCACCTACGGCCAAGCCCTTGACCGGTTCCCAACCAGCGCCGATGTATGCCTGATGCAAACCACCATCGCCGGAATAAGTATTAGTATAGTAAGCTTCCTTGTCAGCATTCACCCATTCTGATGCAGAATAATTATAGCCCACATTGGTAAAAGGAATGATACCGAAGCTCATACCTACATGTGGCAGCAAGCGGAAGCCTGCAACAACATACTCAAAATTTGAGTTGTTGGCATTCTTCTTCACACCATTCTCTTCAAAATTTGTCACCTGACCAGAGATACCGGCATCAAGGATGAAAGTCATCGAATCGAGCGAAGCATAAGATGCAGGGTTGAGATAGTTTACCTGATTATGCTCATGAAAGCCGAGACCGACTCCATTCATACCTCGATTAAAACCAGAAGTCTGGTCTGACAAGATGCCAAGACCATACTGGCTGTATGGCGAATTAGTACCACTTTGGGCATTAACCATAAGGGCTGAACCCAACAATAGGGTTGCTAAAAAAAGCTTTCTCATTCTTTAATAATCATTCAAAATTATATTCAGAGTGCAAAAGTATTAAAAAAAATCTAGAAAAAAGAAGGATAATTGAAAATAATAAGGTATTTTTGCATCGTGAAACGTTTTAAGCATATTTTTAGTGCCATTTTAGCAGTAATTTTAATCAATTTAACTACTGAAGTGGCTGCACAGGATTTTTCAAGAGACAAGGACTCTGATATTTCTGTGCAGAACAGTCGTGTCAATGAAGAAGCTACTGCGTGGCTTGATTCTGTTGACATTTCTCTCCTGACTTGCGGACCAGGCCAGGAGGTGTGGTCGTATTATGGACATACCGCTCTCCGCATCCAGAACAAAGCTATGGGAACGGATGTTGCCGTCAACTGGGGTATGTTCAGTTTTAACCAAAGTTGCTTTGTACTCCGTTTTGTTTTCGGACTCACCGATTACCAGATCGGCATCTACCCGATGAGCGACTTCATTGCCGAATATGCACATGAAGGTAGATGGGTAAGACAGCAACGCCTCCGCCTCTCCCGTACAGAGAAACTGGGAATTCTGAGAAGCATCGACAAGAATGCACAGCCGGAGAACCGCGTATACCGCTACAATTTCTTCTATGATAACTGTACGACCCGGGCACGCGAGATGATTCTCTCCAACATTGGGAACCAGAGTACCAACTTTAAAGATACCCCTACCACTTCTACCTACAGGGAAGAGATTCACAAACTCAACGGACAGCACCGCTGGGCAAGATTCGGCAATGACCTTCTTTTGGGTTGTCAGGCAGACCGCCCTATCACACAAAGAGAATGGGAATTCTTGCCAGACAATCTGAGCAAAGACTTCGCCACAGAAGGAAGAACCGACTTTATTGATGCATCTCAGATTGCAGACGGCAAAACCAATGCAACAAGTGCCAGCGGCTATATCACTCTGGTAGATGAAACATCCGATATTATCCCAGCCCAGGCACAAATAACAGACGATACTCCTGTTACACCACAAATGATAGCCATAGCTCTGGCAATCATCATCATAGGAACAACGGTAAGAGAATGTGTAAAAAAGAAAAACTACTGGTGGTTTGATGCCATTCTGCTTGTCCTGACAGGATTACCGGGACTGATTCTCTTTACCATGATCTTCTCGCAGCATCCTACTGTACAGATAAATTTCCAGATTCTGATACTGAATCCGCTCAACCTCATCTTTGCCTGGAAGACTGTCAAGAGGATGAAAGCAGGCCGTCAGTATTGGTATTTCGAACTCCTGGGATGGCTTCTGCTCATTGCCCTGTTCATGCAGATATGGCAGAACTATGCTGAGGGTATGAGTATTTTGGCACTTTCTTTGCTAGCGAGATACTGCGTCAAGTCGACCATGATGGATTTAAGTCCAAACAATTACGGTTTGCAGAAGCATATCGTAAAGAAATTCAGAAAGAATAAATAGACATTAAAATATACGTAAGGAAACGATTGGCACAACATCGTTTCCGAACAGAAGAAGATAAACAACAATGATGGTAAACAGATATATCACAGCCCTTTTGGTTGTCCTGGCGGCAACCGGCATGGAGGCGCAGACTTATCAGCAGGCGCTGAAGTTTGCGCTTACGGATATATCCTACGATGAATTCATCCAGCAACCGGAGGCGAAGGCATTGGAGGAGGACATTCTCTGCGTGCTCAAAGCCATCAAAGCGGCATCAGAAGATGAGAGCATCGCTACGCATCATCCTATCCTGTCGGCAACACTTGCCGCCAATTCTTCTGACATTCTGACAGACATTCATTCACATATTTATTATGATTCCCCTACGGAGCATAGATACAAAGTTCCGTATGGGAGTATTGTTATTCGAGGTCCAAACTGCTGATTTTATGCTTTCTGTAAGCAAAACTCAGAAGATTTGCCATAAAAACAGGTAATAATTGGCAAATCCTTGCAGATTTACAGATATTTTTAGTAAATTTGCAAGCTAGTAAACAAACAACAGGAAAAAGCAGAAGAGGAAAAAGGACTGACAGACCACATTTGTCTTAACTCCTTTAACTCCCTAACTTCTTTAACTCCTATATCATACATCGAATAATAATAAAAAATAAATATACAATGAACTTTAACAAAATTCTTCAGTCATTGTTTGGCAACAAGTCAACTCGCGATATGAAGTTGATCCAGCCAATCGTAGAAAAGATCAAGGCAGAGTATCCTAAGATGCAGGCCTTAAGCAATGACGAACTTCGTGCAAAAACAAAAGAACTTCAGAATTACGTACAGGAGTACGCCAAGGAAGAGAAGGCTAAGATTGCTGAACTCAAGGCTAAAATTGAAGACACTCCTATCGATGAGCGTGAAGGTATCTTCAACCAGATCGACAAGTTAGAGCAGGAAGCACTCGACAAGTATGAGGAAGCCCTCAACGAGGTTTTGCCTCAGGTTTTCGCTATCGTTAAGGATACTGCTCGCCGTTTCGCTGAGAACGAGGAAACAATAGTTACTGCTACCGACTTCGACCGCGAGTTGGCTTCTAATCCAGCTAACGACTTCGTTACCATCGATGGCGACAAGGCTATCTATCACAACCACTGGACAGCCGGCGGTAATGATATGAAGTGGGAAATGATTCACTACGATGTACAGCTCTTCGGTGGTGTTGTTCTCCATCAGGGTAAGATTGCCGAGATGGCTACCGGTGAGGGTAAGACCCTTGTAGGTACAACTCCTATCTTCCTGAACGCCCTCACAGGCAATGGTGTTCACGTCGTTACCGTGAACGACTATTTGGCTAAGCGTGACTCTGAGTGGATGGGACCTCTCTATATGTTCCACGGTCTCTCTGTAGATTGTATCGACAAGCACCGTCCTAATTCCGACGAGCGTCGCAAGGCATACCTGGCAGATATCACCTTCGGTACCAACAACGAGTTCGGTTTCGATTATCTTCGCGATAACATGGCTACCAACCCAGCCGATCTGGTACAGCGCCAGCACAACTACGCCATCGTCGATGAGGTCGACTCTGTGTTGATTGATGATGCCCGTACCCCATTGATTATCTCCGGTCCTATTCCAAAGGGCGATGACCAGATGTTCGAGCAGTATCAGCCATTGGTTGAGAAACTTTATGAGGTACAGCGCAAGCAGGCTACAGAATTGCTCGCCGAGGCTAAGCAGAAGATTAACGAAGGTACAAAGGCTAAGAATCAGGAACTCCTTGACGAAGGCTTCCTCGCACTCTTCCGTTCTTACAAGGCATTGCCTAAGAACAAGCCATTGATCAAGTATCTTTCTGAGGAAGGTATCAAGGCTGGTCTGCTGAAGACCGAGGAGTACTACATGGCAAACAACAACCGTGAGATGCCTAAGGCTACTGAGCCATTGTACTTCGTAGTAGACGAGAAAATGAATTCTGCCGACCTTACCGATAAGGGAACCGACTGGTTGGCTAAGCAGGTAAACGACAAGGAACTCTTCGTATTGCCTGATATCACAACAGAAATGAGTGAACTCGAGGCACGTACAGACCTTACCGACCAGGAGCGTCTTGACAAGAAAGACGAGATGCTGGCTCACTATGGTGTACAGAGCGAACGTGTTCACACCTTGCAGCAGCTCCTGAAGGGTTACACCATGTTCAATAAGGACGACGAATATGTCGTGATGGACGGACAGGTGAAGATTGTGGATGAGCAGACAGGACGTATCATGGAAGGCCGTCGCTGGAGCGATGGTTTGCACCAGGCTATTGAAGCTAAGGAGCACGTAAAGGTAGAGGCTGCTACACAGACCTTTGCTACCATCACACTTCAGAACTACTTCCGTATGTACCACAAACTCGCAGGTATGACCGGTACAGCAAGTACAGAGTCAGGTGAGTTCTGGGATATCTACAAACTCGATGTTGTTGAGATTCCAACCAACCGCCCTATCCAGCGTAAGGACTTGGATGACCGTGTATACAAGACTGCCCGCGAGAAATATCGTGCAGTTATCGACGAAATCGAGGAAACACGTAATGCTGGCCGCCCAGTCTTGGTAGGTACAACATCTGTCGAAATTTCTGAGTTGTTGAGCAAGATGTTGAAGATGCGCAACATTCCTCATAATGTATTGAACGCTAAGCTGCACCAGCAGGAGGCTCAGATTGTAGCCGAGGCAGGTCGCTCAGTAAACGGTAAGGGTGCCGTAACCATCGCTACCAACATGGCAGGTCGTGGTACCGATATCAAGCTGACTCCTGAGGTAAAGGCTGCAGGTGGTCTCGCCATCATCGGTACAGAGCGTCATGAGAGCCGTCGTGTAGACCGTCAGCTCCGTGGTCGTGCCGGTCGTCAGGGTGACCCAGGTTCTTCTGTATTCTATGTATCATTGGAAGATAAGCTGATGCGTCTGTTCGCTTCAGAGCGTATCGCCAAGGTAATGGACCGTCTCGGTTTCGAGGATGGCGAGCGTATCGAAAGCCCAATGATCAGCAAGAGCATCGAGCGTGCTCAGCGCAAGGTTGAGGAGAACAACTTCGGTATCCGTAAGCACCTCCTGGAGTATGATGACGTGATGAACCGTCAGCGTACCGTTATCTACGAGAAGCGTCGCCACGCCCTCATGGGTGAGCGTATCGGTATGGATATTGCCAACATCATCTGGGACCGCGTATTGAACATCGTTAACAACAACGACTTCTTCGGTGCCAAGGAAGAGTTCCTGAAAGTTCTTGCTATGGAGATTCCATTCAACGAGGATGAGTATGAGAACGGCAGACGTGAGGATTTGGCAGAGCGTGCTTTCCAGGAGGCTATGGCTACATTCAAGCGTAAGACAGACCGCATCCAGGCTACAGCTATGCCTATCATCAAGCAGGTATACGAAAACCAGGGTGCTATATACGAGCGCATCATGGTGCCTATCACAGACGGCAAGCGCATGTACAATATTCCTTGCAACCTCAAGGAGGCATACGAGAGCGAGGCTAAGAACGTAGTGAAGGAGTTTGAGAAGAGCGTTGTTCTCCAGATTATAGATGACGACTGGAAGGAGAACCTCCGCAAGCTCGACGAACTGAAGCACTCTGTACAGAATGCAAGCTACGAGCAGAAGGATCCTCTCCTCATCTTTAAGTTGGAGAGTGCCAAGGTTTGGGATGCCATGATCAATGACATGTACGACCGTATTGCAAGTATCCTGATGCGTGGTCAGATTCCAGTAATGGAGCAAGAGCAGCCAGTTCAGGAGGCAGCTCCTGAGCAGCACACTCAGCAGAACTATGTAGAGAGCAAGGTAGATTTGGATGCAGAGCGTGAGGCACAGGAGGCAGCTGCTAACCAGGATACCCGAGAGGGTGCACAGGTAAACCGCACTCCTTACCGTGCAGAGCACATGCCACGTCCTAACGACCCATGTCCATGCGGAAGCGGCAAGAAGTTTAAGAACTGCCACGGCAGAAACCTGTAATCACAGAAAATGATGATGCTCTTATATATATAATAAGGTATAAGAACATTCATCATCAGAAATAATGATAAGAATACCTAGATTTGATGATACTCTCATCATTTCTAGGTATTTTTGTTTTAAAACTACATTATTGCTACCAAGTTGCAAAAAATTATTAGTATTTTTGCAGTCGAAAAAAAAAGAGCTGACCATGAGGTCATGCCCCAAAGAAAAGAACAAGATTAAAACAAGGAAAGATATATGAAATTATCAGAACTTAAAACAGGTGAAAGTGGCGTTATCGTCAAGGTATCCGGTCATGGTGGCTTCCGCAAGAGAGTCATCGAGATGGGATTCATCAAGGGCAAGAAGGTTGATGTACTCCTGAACGCCCCACTCCAGGACCCTGTGAAATACAAGATTATGGGTTACGAGGTGTCACTCCGCCACAGCGAAGCCGACCATATCGAGGTGGTTTCCATTGATGAAGCCAAGAACGATGCAAAGCTCAGCAAGGCGGAAGAAGAAGACCGCCAGCAGGTAATTGACTCAAAAGTAGTATATTCCAACGATAGCGACGAGCAGGCGCTCGGCGACAAGATGCTCGTGGCTGAAAGAAAAGACTCTGCCAGCAACGAAGCCTTGGCAGAACAGGAAGCAGAAAGACTCCACCGCGTCATCAACGTGGCACTGGTGGGAAATCCAAACTGCGGTAAGACTTCCCTCTTCAACTTTGCTTCGGGTGCTCACGAACGCGTAGGCAACTATAGCGGTGTAACCGTGGATGCGAAAGTAGGTGAAGCCGATTTCAACGGCTACCACTTCAATCTGGTAGATTTACCGGGCACCTATTCCCTCTCGGCTTATTCGCCAGAAGAACTCTATGTGCGCAAGCAGCTCATCGAGCATACGCCGGATATCGTCATCAACGTCATCGACACCAGCAACCTGGAGCGCAATCTCTATCTCACCACACAGTTGATAGATATGCACATCCGCATGGTCTGCGCCCTCAATATGTTTGATGAAACCGAGAAGCGTGGCGATAACATCGACTACGACAAACTGGGCGAACTCTTCGGTATCTCGATGATTCCTACCGTCTTCACCAATGGCCGAGGCGTGGACAAGCTCTTCGAGACCATCATCGAACTCTACGAAGGCAAGGAAGATTCCAGCGCTCACTATCGCCATATCCACATCAACCACGGACATGAGATAGAGCACGGCATCGAACATATCCAGAAATATCTGAAGGCAGATGATTCCATCCGCCAGCGCTACTCTACCCGATACCTCTCCATCAAGTTGTTGGAGAATGATAAGCATGCTGAGGAATACGTAAGTCATCTGAAATCGGCTAAGGAAATTTTCGCAGCCCGTGACGAGGCAGCCAAGCGTGTGAAGGAAGAGACCCTGGAGGATAGCGAAACCGCCATCATGGATGCCAAATACGGTTTCATTCATGGTGCATTGCAGGAAGCAGGCTATGAACCGGGCAAGGCAAAGGATACCTATCAGGTAACCCACCTCATCGACAGCATCCTGACCAATAAATATGTAGGCTTCCCTATCTTCATCCTCCTGCTGTTCATCATGTTCTCAGCCACCTTCGTTCTGGGCGAGATTCCTAAGGGATGGATTGAGGACGGCGTGGCATGGCTGGGCGAGTTCATCAGCAATACGATGCCGGATGGACCTGTGAAGGATATGCTGGTAGATGGTGTGATTGGTGGTGTAGGTGCGGTCATCGTATTCCTGCCACAGATTCTGATTCTGTATTTCTTCATTTCTTATATGGAGGATTCGGGATATATGGCTCGTGCCGCCTTCATCATGGATAAGCTGATGCACAAGATGGGCCTGCATGGCAAGTCATTCATCCCGCTGATTATGGGATTCGGATGTAACGTACCTGCGGTGATGGCAACAAGAACCATCGAAAGTCACCGTTCCCGTCTGATAACGATGCTGATATTGCCATTGATGAGCTGTTCGGCTCGTCTGCCAATCTACATCATGGTCATCGGAACGTTCTTTGCCATCCAATACCGTTCACTCATCATGGTATCGCTCTATCTCATCGGCATCTTCCTTGCCGTGATATTGAGCCGCATCTTTGCCAGTTTCGTGGTGAAGGGCGAAGATACCCCATTCGTAATGGAGCTGCCTCCTTACCGCTTCCCTACCTGGAAGGCGATAGGCCGCCATACCTGGGAAAAGGGTAAGCAGTATCTGAAGAAGATGGGTGGTATCATCCTCGTGGCAAGTATCATCGTCTGGGCATTGGGCTACTTCCCTCACAATGAGGAACTTGATAACCAGGCTCAGCAGGAACAGAGCTATATCGGCAGAATCGGTAAGACCATCGAGCCTATCTTCACCCCACAGGGTTTCGACTGGAAACTGGATGTGGGCTTGGTTTCCGGTGTGGGTGCCAAGGAGATTGTAGCCTCAACAATGGGCGTGCTCTACAGCAACAACGACAGTTTCTCTGATGATCAGGATTACAACGATGAAGACGGAAAATACGAAGTCTTGAAGAAGCAGATGACTTCAGACCTGAAGAAGACCTACGGTTACAGCGATGCCGAGGCAGCAGCGAAGGCAACGCTCACCGCCTACTGTTTCCTCCTCTTTGTATTGCTCTACTTCCCTTGCATCGCCACGATAGCAGCCATCAAGGGCGAGACGGGCAGTTGGAAATGGGCAGGCTTCGCCGCCGGCTACACCACGCTATTGGCATGGGTAGTATCAGCCCTGGTCTTCCAGATAGGATGTTTGTTTATCTAATCAAGGTGTCAGCTTTAAGAAAACAAACAAAGAGAGCGCACAACACCTGAACGACAGCCGCACAACAGCTGAGCGACGCTCGCACAACACCTGTTGTGCAAGCGCACATCAGCTGTTGTGCGGCTTACTATATAATATATCCAGAAGACTTATTCTATATATCTGAAAGACTTCAAGTAACTGTTTGGAAGATTTTAGTCATATACTAGAACGTTATCAGTCATATACCTGAACGACATCAATCATATCATTAGAAGACATCAACCGTTTCCTTATTCAGGATAATCTCTTTCCTACCTTTGCGGCAACAAACGCTATCATCAGACCCAGGCAGGCGGCAATGCTGATGGCAATGCGGAGACCGGTAGCCTCAGCAAGCCATCCGATAACCGGAGGTCCTACAAGGAAACCGAAGAAGCTGATGCTCGAAACGATGGTAATGGCGATGCTCGCCTTGATGGTTCCCAATTTTCCGGCGATACTGTAACAAATAGGAACCGACGAAGAGATGCCGAAACCTACCAGCAGGAAACCCAAGGTGGCAGGAATGAGATAAGGCAAGGCAGCAGCCAGCCACAAACCGCCCAATATCAAACCACCACAAACCTTCAATACTCTGGCTGGACCATATTTCGTAACAAACCCATCAGCCATGAATCTACCCAACGTCATCGCACCCATACCAGCCACATAGCCCGCACGGATAAAAGCCTCATCGGGTTTTACTACTGATGAGAAATACACACCACTCCAATCATAAACAGTACCTTCACAGAACATACCGGCAAATCCCATCAATCCTAAGAGAAACAGAATCGGGTCGATGGTCTTGAAAGAGAACTTCGGAACATCCTCCTCTTCTGCTTTCGCCATGGCATCATTAATCAGAAAGCGGAAACCGACAGCAACGATGAGAATACTCAGAACCAGGATAGTTCCAAAGTGGACATCTATCGGGAGCAAAGTGTTGGCAAAGATGGCACCGATGATACCACCGGAGAATCCACCCAGACTCCACAGACCATGAAACGATGACATGATGTTGCGCCCATACATCTTCTCTACCAGACATGCCTGCGTATTGGTGGCAATGTTCATCAGATTCGCCATCATTCCGAAAGCAATAAGACTCAAAATCAGATGAAAAACCGTAGTACTGCTACCGATGCAGAAAAGAACCAGAACATAGAGCAACTCAGAGAGGACCAGCATCTTCTTGCTGCCAAATCTACTCACCAGGATACCCGAGAAAGCCATCATCAGAAGTTGACCGATAGGAATGGCGAAAAGCACCGTTCCCAACTGGCCGTTGCTCAGATGCAACATCTGTTTTACATCCGGAATACGGCTTGCCCAACTGGCAAACACTACTCCCGGAACAAAATAATAAGCCGCAACCGCCACTCGCTTGCGCGCCAAATCACTTAAATTACTCAAACTGACTGTCATCCTTAATAATATACCTATTATAAATACTCATTTCTATTAGCGGCTGCAAAATTACAAAAAAAAACAGAAAAAGACTGATATTTGAACAATAAATGTTGCGCCGTTTGAGATTTTTGCCGTACCTTTGCACTCAGAAAAAGAATTAAAAACAAACTAGCAATGAAGAAACAAACAATGATTACCCTGGCACTCGCCTTGACTTTGGCGATGCCAACCATGCCCGCCTTCGCCCAGAAGGCGATGAGCAAGAAAGAAATCGCCGAAAAAGAAAAGGCTTTCAAGAACCTTCAGCATCCCTGGAAGGGAAAGAAAGTGGCTTACTTCGGCGACTCCATCACAGACCCTAACATCAAGGCATCAAAAGTAAAATACTGGGGATTCCTGCAGGATTGGCTCGGCATCACCCCTTACGTTTATGGTGTGAGCGGCAGACAGTGGAACGATATTCCCCGTCAGGCAGACCAACTGCAGAAGGAACATGGCGATGATTTTGATGCCATCCTCATCTTTATGGGTACCAACGATTACAACAACGGTGTGCCTGTAGGCGAATGGTACACGGAGACTTTCGACAGCGTGAGAGTAGCCCGCCACAAGCCAAGCGAAATGGTACAGCGCCGCCACCGCCACTTCTGTATGGACAAGAATACATTAAAAGGTCGCATCAACATCGCCATGTCGAAGCTGAAGCAGATGTATCCTACCAAGCAAATCGTGGTGATGACTCCTGTGCATCGTGCCCTCTTTGCCAGTGGTGACAAGAACATCCAGCCAGATGAGATGTACGAGAATGCGCGTGGCATCTTCTTCGATGAATACGTGAAGGCGATTAAGGAAACAGGCAATGTCTGGGCAGTTCCGGTCATCGACCTCAACTCCCTTTCCGGTCTCTTCCCTCTTTACGATGCTGGTGCGCAGATGTTTAACAAGCCGAATACCGACCGTCTTCATCCAAACGATGCCGGTCACTCCCGCATGGCAAAGACCATCATGCAGCAGCTCTCCTCCCTGCCTTGCGACTTCTAGAGAAGGGGCAGCGGATATAGAAAAGTGTACTTCCCTGAAAAAGGTTGTCACTTAGGAACAAACAGAAGTGACAATGAAAC
>ERZ1034847.286-NODE-286-length-25084-cov-7.276719_pt1 | contig 25084 bp, 27 predicted proteins | sample MGYA00520633_ERZ1034847 | MGnify/ENA primary metagenome ERZ1034847 (study PRJEB33766, sample SAMN09781732) | gut metagenome | biome: gut microbiome | host: Homo sapiens | place: Madagascar | study: EMG produced TPA metagenomics assembly of the PRJNA485056 data set... | reverse complement strand
CGGAACAGCGCTCCGCTCATGCGGAGCGAGTGCTCTGTTTTTGCGGAATATGCAACCGTGAAATTGACTATAGCCAGGAGGCTTTATGAGGCAGAGTAAGAAGGTTTAAAACTACAGGGAACTGCAAAAGAAAACAGATCAGGTTGAATGCCTGGGAGTGATATCGTGAATAACCGGATCGATTGCGAAGCCCTGCATTAACCAGCGGAACTGTTCTGGAGTCATAGAACGAAGTTCGTCAGAATTTCGAGGCCAGGAGAAGTGTCCTGATTCAACACGTTTGTACAAGAGTAAGAAACCATCACCTTCCCATAGCAGTCCTTTTATCTTGCAGGCAGATCTGCCGCAGAAGAGAAAAAGAGTATTGGGAACGAACAGGCTTACTTTATATTTACGTTCAATAATTGCGGCAAGAGAATCGATCCCGTAACGGAGATCTGTGTATCCGCATACGATGTAGATTCCGGCGAAGTATTTTGGATCTGCATCATTAAGCATCGCGCACCGCCTTGATGATTGTGGTGAGAAATGCGGCTGAAATAGCAGAGTCAACCTCAATAGAGATGTTATTAATGGTTAGCTTTGCAGTAGAGCGAATTGCCAGAAACCATTGGAAGGAGTTTGCCTGTTGCGTTGGGAAGAGAGACAGGAACGATATCAGGGAGTACCTGACTTGCGAGTTCTTCCTTGAGCAAATGTTTCCAATAGTTATACGTGTGGATGGAAAGGTTGTTTTGATCACACCATTGTTTAACGGTTAAGCCACTGGCTTTTTGGTCAGAAAACCGGGAACTCCATTCATATAGACGAAGTTGGTGTAGCTTTTGCTTTGCGTTCATGATAAATACCTCCAGTTGTTGAACGAATTGCGCGAATCGCGCGATTTGAGTTTAAGGATACAAGAGATATTTTCGCAAAGAAGTGTTACAATGATAAGGTACTTGTGGTTGAGGATTTACTATTATTCCGGTTGGGGGTAATAAAAATTGTAAATGAATAATGGAAACATGTAATTACGCATTCTATGGCTGATGTGAAGTTTTGACACCTGAAGAGGAGGGATGGCTTGATGAAATTAAAGTACAAGCTGAATTTTGCGCGAAGGGAGAGTACAAAGCATATAAAAAAGATAGGGGCTGTTTTGGGGAGTGCGGCACTAGCAGGTGTTTTGACAATGACAGGCCTTTTCCGTGAGTATGTGTCAATGAGGCCTTTATTTTCTATTTCAATCAATGAAACGGAAGATAAAAATTTAAATAGAGAGATTGATATTTTTAATACTGGAGGGGCTGTGGAGAATTTGAAGCTGTCAGATGCAACCGTTCATATGGTAGTAACAATACGGAACGATACAAAAGCAAAATCATATGGAAAATTGAATAGAACTGAAACAAGGGCACTCTCAGTAGATATTCGGAGTGCTTTTAGTATAATGAGTAAAAATAGCTCCCTTTTTACAAATGTGTGTCTAATGCATAAACCCTTATAATTATTCGCTTTCACCACAGTTATACATCTTCTATTCATTTTTTGCTAAGGGTGAGCTTATTTTTGATAAGTTGTCGTGCAATTTATTAGAATGAAATTTTTGAAAGGCTACTTCACTTAAATGATGAAGCAGCCTCTTGGATTTACTTCTTTTTTGCTATTCCATTTAAAATTGTCCCTTTTACTCCATTTTCGAGAACGCCTTTAATTGTCCCTCTAGTATCTAATCCTAAAGTATCATCAACAATATTAAAGGCATCCTTGATTTTATTTGAGCTTCGCTTGGCAACTGTAGTTCCAGTTGCCGCATCTATAATCTTGCCTGTAAATTTTCTGGCTTCTAGCATACCGGAAAAGATAATTGTCAAATTCTTTGCAATTGTCTGAATCTCTACTTCAGATGCCTTTTGTTTAATTTGTGCTGTATCATTATAAATTTTTACTTGTTCAAGCGTTACTACATCTACAAGTTCTTTCTCTTTTTTAAAAATGCCCTTTTCCTTTTCAAAGATGATTTTTCTGGACGTTAATGTTAATTGCAAATTCCCTTTGTATTCCTTGCAATTGACTGTACCTTCATACAAAATAACTTCATCAGGCTGTAATTCATAATTTGCCATGGTGCATCTCCTCTCCTTTATTTACATTAATTATCATAGTAGCGATTGTATAATTCGCGTGTGCTTCAATAAACTGATTTGTACATATTCTATCATAAATGAGAGATGATGTGAATAATCGCTCCTATTATTTTCGTTCCTTGATGACTGATTCTATGATGTTGATTTCTTCATCAGTGAGGTTGTACTTCGGAAGGTTGTAGAAAATCGTGATCCTAAAACGGTAGAAGAAAGTGCAAAAAGATTGCAATGTCCGATTATTGTGCTTGATGGAACAATATCAGTGGAAGAAAATTTAGAAATAATAATGGAACACATTAATAGATAAAATGTGAGAGTGTGAGAAGCGACGGAATGACTTTAACTCCGATGACAGGACATCATATGATGTATTTGCATCTTGCCTGAATCATTTGCCAATATTGAATTAATGCAGCCTGTAAGGCGTAGTTCAATCAGATTTCTGATTGATTCTGAGGGATTGGGAGATACCCCAACAAGCAAAAATGCATTTTGTGTGTACAAATGCACTGCTTGCCACTTTTGTACCGAATTCGTGACAAAGTTAGTTGTACCGAAAAAATAGTTATACCGAATTCTACAGGAAATGCTATTTTCCAAAGGTTTTTGTTTATAAAATTCGGTATAACTTTTCTATACCTGTCACTGGCACGGATGCGAAAGATCATTAGTGAGCGTTTATTTTCGGTATAATTTTTTATCGTCAGAAAATCTACATATTGTAAAAACTTTATTATTTATCAAGTAATATACAGGATGTTGTGCAATATATGCTAGAAAATTATACCGAAGACAAAAGCGCATATATCAATATATGAACGTGATATGTAAAGCTAATGAAAATAGTTATACCGAAGTATGTTGAAACAGATCAGTATTACTAAGGCTTTTTTATATGTTTCGGTATAATATTAAATTTGGTATAACCACTTTGCAGATTTACAAAATTGAGTGCTTGCATATAACAGAAAAATTGAATATGAATTGGTGCAATATCTGTAACAAGGCCACTTATATTATCACGGACGCATGAAAAAATTATCAGCATAGCTGAGCTTCTTGCATGCGTCTTTTGGTTGCGGTGTATAGCTATTTACTTGTCCTATGCAATAGTGCCAAGACAAGTACAGTGTGAATGTACTTAGGTATAGTATTTGGGGAACGTATTTTGATTTCGAAAGTATTACAATCATCTATATGATGATAAGCGAAAACAACGAAACGATAAGGTCGTGTCAAAAGCTTGGTCTAACCTAAGAATATTTCTCATAGTATGAGAAAGAAGGACAGGCAGTGTAAGGAGGTGGAGCTTTCGCTTGAAACGGACGAAATTAAATTATTGTTTTCATAATCCGAATTCGGCGGAAGATACCGCGGATTTCTTGTGTAAGCTTTTGATGGAAGCAAATGCCGGTAAGGTGGAGCGTGCGATTGAAGAAGCTACATCGCAGTGTGCAGAGGACAGTGAGTACATAGCAGTTCATGAGGGGATGAAGGCAGATGCACCGGGAGAAGAATTGGTGAATATAAGGTGTAGAAGAGCGAGGTGAGTATAAATTGAACTCACCTTGTTTTTTCTATGTGCATAATCATTGTGTTAAGAGCATTTATCATTTTTTGTGTTGGAGTAACAGAAGAAAGTAAATTTGCTATGTCAACAGTACATTCTTTTTTGTAGGAACCTCCATTGCGCCAATAAAGAGATTGTGTATTGTATGCGAAAAACTTTTCGGCTTCTTTTTGGAGAGAAATATCTGTAAATTCAATAATGAAAAAATACAACTTTTCATTTGCGTAATCATTACCGACTTTAGAGTAAATTTGGGTACGGATACTAGGATATATTTTGAAGTCGTCGGCAGCCTTATGTCCGAATTGATTAATATAAATCTCCCTTTTCAGAATTGTGTGTTTCTTAACCTAACAGTATAAATATACATTTCACAAATTACACATACATTATAAAAATTAAATGCCATACGCAAAGGCTTTTCAGAACTTCTGGAGAGCCTTTTTTCACGTCCTGAAAAACTACACTTTAGTAAGAATAAGAAAATATTCATTTTTATTAAAGGAGTGAAAAGTTATGGCACTGACAGACAAAGAACTACAGGAGTTTATTGACAGTCTTTCTACAGAAGAACTGGAACAGTTACAAACGCAGTTGAAAGCAAAAGAAAGTTCTGAAAGCAGTTCTGACTCTCCAAGGGTACAGCCACAAGCAGGCAAATCCAAAATATCATGCTGTCCCTACTGTAAGAGCACCCATTACAAAAAACATGGATGCACCTCTTCCGGCATGCAGCGCTATATCTGCAAGGATTGTCGTAAAACATTCAGCGAAAACCATGGAGACAGTCTCAGGTACACCCATCTCACTAGCGAACAATGGAAAACCGTCATACGGGGGATTGTTTATGATCACTCCCTGCCCGTGATTGCGGCAGATGCCCATATCTCCGTAAGCACCGCCTGGCTGTGCAGAATTAAGGTGAATCAGGCAATCGCAACTATGTATGGGTACAGTGACCTTTTCAAAGGACTCGCCGAAGCAGACGAGTACTATTACCGGGCATCTTTCAAGGGCAAACGCAGCCCGGAGTTCTTTATTTACATTCTTCACAGAATGCCGCGTCATCACAGAAACTATGCACAACGGGTACAATATTTACAGCAGGCTGGTTTATATGACAGGTTACAAAAAGAGGACCCGGATTTTCTGGAATACCTGCTCTCTGGAGAGTCAGAAAAAGTAAAACGCGGCATCAGCAACGAGCAGATCTGCATCCTCACCCTGATTGACACCACAGGGGAACTCTATATTGAGCCTGTTGCCGTTGGAAGGCTGGAAAAGGCAATGGCAAAGAGCAAGCTGAAACCAAGGTTTGTCCCTGACAAGAGCAACGTACTTGTCACAGATGACCATAATGCTTATAACCGTGTGCTCTATGGAACCAAAGCCAGACATGAAGTTGTCCCGGCGGGACAGCATGCCGCAGGGAAATACAACCTTGCAAAAGTCAACGGTCTCCACAGCGGTATGGATTCCTACCTTGACAGATACAAAGGCAGGGCATTTTCAATTAAATACCTTGACTTAAATCTCATGCTTTTCTGGTGGCTCCAGAAATACAAAGATTACCCGGTAGAAGAAAAGGTTCAGGCACTTTATAACATAATGAATGACGAAATTCCTGATATTGACACCAGAGAACGGGTGAATCAGGTCACCATGGCAGAATTACAGTCAAGGGAAATCAGTCTTGATACAAAAGGAAAGTTTCCAACGAGATTGTAGAAAAATGCACCGGGTTTTCAGGTTTATGCAGGGAGTTTTTCAAAAACTGCACGGACATCCCCCTTTTAAGCACCAGACGTATGTAAACGACATTAAAATATGTTGAGGTACTTAAATTTTTTACACAGTGCTCTGGGCACTGTTAGAAAGGGGTACCTGATTATGGCAAGCGCAGCAGCAAAAGGAAAATCGTATGAGGAACTGATCGTGGATATTTTGAACCAGAGTGGTCTGGAAGCATGGCGGACAAATAAGGCGAACATTGCAGATCCTGTACAGTACAAGGCAGGGTTTGACGGGGGCGTGGATATCTGCGCAACTTTCAGTCACAATGGAAAAAGCTCCTACAAGGAATTTTTGTTTTACATCCAGTGTAAAAACCACAAAGTACCATTGGAAAAGACCGCAGTTGCAGAGGTTTATGCAGGAATGCATGTAAGAAATGCAACGGCAGACAACTGTATCCCTGTGGTCTTTTCCACATCAGATGCGTCAGAAGAGACACGGCTGTATGCAAAACAGCTGGGGGTGGAACTCATCCTGCCCCATGAAATGAGTATGATCATTCAGGCAAAGAAGACAGGCAAAGTGCCATATGACAATTATGGAATACTGATGCGGACAATCCTCTTCTACCATACACATGACGAGGTCTGGTTCGATACACTTCCTGACAACAAAAACAACCTTGCAATGGTTTCCATGGCAGAACAATATATGGATTCTGCAAAGAGTGAGTTTGACAAGGCTGAAGTTTATCTGAACAACGCAGCAGCTTTGGAGCAAAAAGCACTGGAAAACCGGAAAAAAGCATTGGATATCCAAAAGGTTGCTGTCTACAGGAGTCTTTGTGCCTGTGAAAATCTTAGACCTCACAGGGACAGAAAAAAGAAGGACTCTGCGGAGGATGGATAGCCGGAAAAATGAAACATACCCTGCTGAAATTTCTGGCAGATACCATGGACTATGGAGAGGTGATCCATGGTGTGGAAAAACTCAACAATGACCAGCTTGTGGTAATCTTTGAAAAACTGAAAGCACAGCTTGCAGAAAAACATCATACACAAAACAGTGATTGCAGACAGGCAGAGAAAGCCTGTGTGGAAAAAGATGGGCTTTCTGAAAATGGAAGCAAGCCCAAAGCAGAAATCTCCTGCTGTCCGCACTGTGGTTCCCTCTCTTTTAACAGGCACGGCAAAACAACAGGCGGTGTGCAGAGGTATCTCTGCAAAGACTGCGGCAAGACTTTTAGCGAAAATTACGGGCTTATTACACACTACACACATTTGCAGGAATGGCAGTGGCTGGAAGCAGTGCGTGGAACGATCAATGGGGAATCATTGACGAATATTGCGAAAAACATGAATGTGAGTACAGCCACGGCATGGCTGTGCCGCATAAAACTGTACAAAATGATTCAGGACATTTATGGCTATTGCGATACATTTAACAGTATTACCGAGGCAGATGGTACTTATGTCCGTCTTTCTTTCAAGGGGAAAAGGGACAGAAACTGGTTTATTGACACCTTGGGCAGGCTTCCAAGGCACCACAGGACAAAGGCAGAACGGATTGATTACATAGGGAAAGATTTTAACAGGCTTGCAAAGGCAAAACCGCACTGTTTGAGGGAAATGATCATGGGCAGCCAGAAGAAACTGACAGGCTGTGACATGATTGACAGGAACCACCAGCAGGTCTGCATACTCACTGCGGTTGACAGGAGCAACCATATTTATGTGCAGCCGGTCAGCGCAGGTTCAGCAGACAGCAGTGATGTGAAGAAGTACCTGCAGGACAGGTTAAAAGGGGAGGCAGTTCTGGTTACAGACGGGCATCACAGTTACAAATATCTCTGCCATACAAACAATATCCGTCATGTGGAAATCCCCAGTAAACAGCATTTCTCAGGAACGTTTAACCTTGGACGGGTGAACAGCCTACACAGTTCCCTGAAGCGGTTCCTTGGGAAACATGCAGACAGACCCGCGACAAAATATCTCGACCTTTACCTGATGATGTTCTGGTGGCTGGAAAAACAAAAGGAACAGAGTAAAAATGAGCTGATGCAGAGACTGTTCCATATCGCGACAGGATATGTGGATAACGCGACACGGGTAAAAATGAAGCGCATTACCTACAGGGGCATTACAGGACGTGAACTGCCGATAGACACAAAAGGCTTCTTCTGACACGAAGCCGCAGGCAGTGTTTTTTGCATGTCTGATAATAGAAAAGAAAACCTGTTTTTTGAAGGGGGTGATGCACGACAGTGGTGGTCTGCCATAAGCAGTGAGGATTTCAGGTCTGCATGGGTGAAAATCAAATGACCTGTAAAGAAAAATTTTGTATACAGCAGGTTTGCAATTTCAGGTTTATGGCGGTAGAATAAATAATGTAAGGAAAGAGAAAAGAATAACAACAACAGCAAAAAACGGAGGTAGGGACAAATGAAGATTTCAAAGAAGCTGGTAAGTTTCATGCTTGCACTGGCAATGGTGGTGACTGCCATGACGGTTCAGACAGTACCTGTACAGGCGAAAACAAAAGCAAAGGTAAAAGCAGTTAAGGTCACAAACGTAAAGGGGAATAAGGTTACCATTTATCAGGGAGATAACCTGACCTTAAAAACCAACTACAAGGCAAGTCAGCTGAAGTTCAAGACATCTGATAAGAAGGTTGCCACAGTTTCAGACAAGGGTGTCATTACAGCAGTGAAAAAAGGAACGGCAAAAGTTACAGTGTCACTGAAGAAAAATGCAAAAGTAAAAAAAGTAGTCAACATAAATGTTTCAGATAAGTATATCGTGACCAACAGTAAAAGTGGTGGAAATACAGTTAAAGAGATGTATAATCCTAAGACAAACAAAAGTACATATAAAGTAACTTCAAAAGGAATGGATACACTGCATAAGGTCAAGATGGATGTGTCATTTGAGTTTACAACGGATGAAAGATACATGCAGGGTACAGGATGTACAGGAGAACTTAATAATTATGGTCGTACAGATAAACAGTATGTTACAACTTTGAGGGTGTTCAATCAAACAGATGGTTTAATTGACAAATATAAAACAATGACAGATCGTGAATGGTATGCATATTTTTATAAACTAAGTGAAAATGAAATTAATCATTCCAAAATAGAAAAAAGCGAGGATACAAAATATTTTAGAGCATTGCTCACCAACCCTGATGAAAATACTGGTAAAATATACAACATTTTGGTTATTGTTGATAAAGTAAACCAAAAAGCATATAGTTTTAATTATGGTGATAACAGAAAAGAAAATAATAATGACATGATTACGGTAATAAAATCTATTAAACTTATAAAATAACATTAAATAAGTGTCTTCAGCCTGAATGTGAAAGCATTCAGGCTATTTTTTTATGCCTTCAGTTTAGCATATATAGAAAAATATAAAAAATATTTTTTTATTGTCTGGAAAGAGGTGTAAAAAATGAAAGGTATACAACAAGAAGAAAAAGCATTGAATGAAAGTAACAACACGGAAGAAAATGACACTATCAATATTGCACGTGGCACAGAGGCGATTGCCATTATTGGTTCTATCATGGTGACAGAAGAAATCTTATCACACACTCATAAGATTGCAAGGGCAATGGATTGTGTTGATGGATGCTCAAATGTATGTGCTGACGGATGTTCTGGGTCTTGTACAGGAAACTGTGCTGCTTGTACAGCTGAATGTAAAGCTGGTGGAAATGGGGGATGTTCCGGATGTGCAAGCAGGTGTAATGCAAAATGTTCATACTGTGATGGAACATGTGGAAATACATGCACACAAGTCGGTGGTGGTGGTACTGGCGGCGGTGGTGGCAGTACAGGAGATACCGGCTGTGGAGGTTGTGGTGGAAACTGTGATGGCTGTACAGGGTGTAACGGATGTACTAGTTGTAATGGTTGTACGGGTACTTGTGATGGCTCCTGCATGTCTGGATGTTTACACTCTTGCAAAGGGAATTGTAAAGATGGATGTATTGGTACATGTATTGGTGGATGTACTGGAAGTTGCAAAATGACAGCAAACAGTACAACATCTGGTGGAGGAACAACACCTGGGGAACAGCCATCCAGCACTAACAAAGACAGAATACATACTGTAATTGTTCCTTAACATAAAAAAATAGTATATCGGAATAAGAACTGATACTCAAACAAAAACGAGTATCAGTTCTTTATTTTTTGTGCAGATAGTTTTATCCGATTAGCATAAAGAATTTTTGCCGAACAAGATCAAAAATGAATAAAAATTATATAAATATGTATAATATACAGTTTCAAGTCAGAACTATACATTAAGAACACTTTTCTGAAAAGGGAGATATAAATATAAGGAGTTTCTTCGAGAGTTATGGGTTCTGTTATATTAGCAATATCTGAACGTAATTCTGCAGTAATATCAGTGCTTCTTGCTACTTGCAAACAGGTCCACGTGTTGTTTTTATATCCATAAAGGCACCAAATGCCTTGAGAGATAGGACATTTGTCTAAATCTGATATTCCTTCGAAGGTATTGATATTGTTGTAATAAAATAGAGTGATTTTTGGTTTCATATTGTCATTTTCCTTAGTTTGTGCAATGTTAATTTGATTTTAGCATAGAAAAACCTTTTGGAAAAGCATAAGAATGCAATATGAAATGAAGCGAAAAACTCAAAAACGAAACGCAAAAACAACAAAATGAAACGAAAAAGTAAAAAATGAAACGATTTTACTTGAAAATGAAACGAAAAGTGATATAATGTAGTTACATGATATGATTAGGAGGCTGCATATGTATTATTCGGAGATTGGAAGAATTATTGAGGCAGGATTAGAAAGAGATAGAGATAAGGTGGTTAGCTTTGCACAGTTATTAGCCAAGAAGATGGCTGCGGATGGAGAGGAAAAGGGAAGTAAAAGAATATGGGATATATTGGAGAGAAAGAGTGGTAATAAGGCGGTTACAGATTCGCTCATAGCACCTCCGCCAGTTGATCAAGAAAGCAGGATGCATATTGTTGAGATAGAATATCACCCGTCAGCAAATGATTTGATTTTCTCTAAAGCCGTTGAAGGTAAGTTGATGGATTTCATGGAGACGGTTAAAAATAAAGATAAAATGGAACAAATGGGATTAGAGTTTAATATGTCTCTTTTACTATATGGATATCCAGGATGTGGAAAGACAAGCGCAGCTAAATATATTGCAGCACAATTAGGGTTGCCATTAGTTGTGGCACGATTAGATACGTTGATATCTTCGTTGCTTGGTAATACGGCAAAAAATATTCATAAGATATTTGAATTTGCAAAGAAGCAGCCTTGTGTTTTGTTTTTGGATGAATTTGATGCAATCGGAAAAGCAAGAGACGACCAGCATGAGTTAGGAGAACTAAAGCGAGTTGTAAATAGTTTGCTTCAAAATATGGATGAGTATTGTCAAAATGGTATTCTTATTGCGGCAACAAATCACCATGAATTGCTGGATAGTGCTATTTGGAGAAGATTCCAAACCGTTATTGAAATGCCTAAACCAGAATTGGCAGAGATAGAGAAAATGATAAACAACTTGCCTGATTTTATTGATATCACTCAAATCAAGCCAAGTCAGTGGAACAAAGTATATGATACATTACTTGGTTTATCATACTCGGATATAAAAAATATTTTAAATAATATGGTAAAAAAGTTAGTGTTAAAAGATGAACATACAGTCAAATTTACGGATATACTAGTTGAAGCTTACTTGTTCCGAAATCATGGGAATTACACAATGGAACAGTTAGTGCAGTATATGATTGAACACGGTGTATCTCAAAAGCAAGCTGCAATATATTTTAATGTGTCTACAAGACAGATTAAAAATTGTTTGGAAAGGAGTGAATAAACTTGAACGAAAAGTATTTGCCGATAAAGATTTTTGAAAAAAGAAAAGACTATGATGACAGAAGTACCGAAGGTGGTGGAGATAGTCATGAAAGCAGTTGGGTTCTTCATGGCGAAGAACTTAATATCCATGCGAATTACTTGAATAAAAATGTAAGAACTGTGCAAGCATCTTTTAAGAAATGGAAGGAAGAACAGCGCACATTACCTATGATTATTTCTACAACTGTTATTGACCAAGCGGTTGCAAAAACACATAGAGGAAGAATTGTCAATTTACTTGAGAATGATGGAAGAGATAATGTGATAGGTGTTTTTGGTGACAGACAACTTTTGTCAATGGTAACAGAAGAAAGTGTGTTAGAAACAATCTGTGAGGCTTTGGAGAAGAAGGAAGACGAAGCGACGTTAATTTCTTCGATAGCGGATATAGATGTATTCTCTCCGTTTATTGAGCCGTTTGAAAAAGAAAATAATGTATATAGAGTTAGATTATGCAATTATAATGATTTTGATTTAAATAATCATGCAAAGCATTTGTTTGAGCAAGCGTGTGAAGCAACAGGGATTAAAATTGATGCCAAGGTGCGTTTTACATCAGACATGACAATATATAGAGTGACAGTGGATAGTTTAGAGCAATTAAATGCAATGGGTGAGTTTGAAGGTGTATATTCTGCTGAGAAAACATATCCGATATTGGCGTCAATGGATTTCCTCGACACGGAAACAACTGTAGCGGTAAAGCAACCTGATGAAGAGGAAGAATACCCTGTTGTTGGTGTGCTGGATACGGGAATAGCGGACATTTCATACTTGACTCCATGGAAAGAAACAGAGGAACATACAAATTATCCATCTGAATATCAGGATAATTCACATGGAACATTTGTTGCTGGAATTATCGAATATGGTGATGAATTAAATGGTACAAATGTATCTTCTTTAAACGGAGTGAAATTATTCAATGCCGTTGTTCATCCGGGAAATACCATGCCGATTTATCCAGAAGAATTGATTGATAACGTGCGAGAGGCCGTTGAAAACAATCCAGAGATAAAAATATGGAATTTATCTTTAGGTACAACTATGGAAAGTGAACTGGACGAGTTTTCGGAGTTTGGCATGGCGCTTGATAATATTCAAGATGAGAATAATGTTCTGATAATCAAGTCTGCAGGAAATTGTACTAATTTTGCAAAAGGATTACCTAAAAGTAGAATAAGTAAAACTGCTGATTCGGTGCGTTCTTTGGTAGTAGGCTCAATTGCTGAAACACAAGAAGAGAAAGATTATGCGGAACCTAATATGCCATCTCCATTTACGAGAGTAGGACCGGGACCGGCAAGTATTGTAAAGCCTGATTTGGTGTATTATGGAGGTAATGCCGGAATTGAGAACGGAAAAATTGTTATTAATGGTGTTCCATCATTTGGGTTAGATGGTAGTGTATATAGAAATGTAGGAACGAGTTTCTCGACTCCGAGAGTATCACGCATTGCTGCAGAATTGGCTTTTATGATGCATGAAGATTTTGACGCATTACTCATTAAAGCATTAATGATTCATTATGCAAAATACCCTGCAGATATTAAAATGAAAATGACAGACAAAGTAGCTCAAATGGGATTTGGAATGCCTGTAGGTGCAAGAGAGATACTTTACAACTCCCCAGACGAGATTACATTGATTTTAAGAGATACCTTGGAAAAGGGAAGTTTTATTGAAATGTTTGATTTTCCATATCCAACAAGCTTGGTCGATGGAAACGGATTTTTTCGTGGTCAGATTATTCTAACTTTGGTGAATAAATCATTGGTTGATGAAAAGCAAGCAGGAGAGTACTGTCAGTCTAATATTGATGTGCTGTTTGGTACATATGAGACCGAAAAAGAACGCGATGTTACAAAGCCGACTATAAAAAATCCAAGAGGTGTAGATGTAAATCAAAATCTTTTGGCGGATAGTTTATACAGTGCAAGCGCAAAAGGAGTACACCCTATAACTGGATTTGAAAGGGAGTGTACATTGGTCAAGTATGGTAAAAAATTTCATCCGGTTAAGAAATATGCAATTGACCTAGCAGATATGACACCATCAAATCGTGATAAATGGCTTCCATCAAATCGAAAATGGTATTTGAAGATAGAAGGTTTGTATCGTGATTTCATTGAGAAAGAAGCTGTTAAGAAAGATTTTCAGTTGAGTCAAGAGTATTGTATGATTTTAACTATTCGTGACCCAGAACGTACAGCTCCAGTATACGACGAAGTTGCACAACAACTGACAACACGAAATTTTATACACCATGATGTCAGAGTAAGAAATGTAGTTCATGTAGCAAATGAGTAAATGATATTTATAGCTGGAAAAGCCGGCTTTAAATATAAAAGGCGGTATTGCTCTGGCAAGCAATACCGCAATATCGGATACACAGTTGGTATTCCGAATCTTGATAGTTCAAGTAGATTATAGCGAAAGTTTTTTTCTATTTCAAGATAAAATTCCCAACTGAGAAAGGCAGGAACAAAAAATGGCAACGAATAGACCAGTTGGTGATAATACAAGAGTGGGTGCTGTTAGAGGCAGATCACAAAGTTACAATCCGGCTACAGGATTGTGGACCAAGCGTGATACGCAGACGGGAAGATTCATGGATGTTAAGACGTCTAGCAATACACCGTTTAAAGGTGTGAGAAAAGAAAAATAAGCAAGAGGGTGGGGAATGGCACTGACACTGTCATTCTTCGAATGCTAAAGAAAAACAGATAGGAAAGGAATTTTGCGATGAATAATCTATGGTATGATTTATTTCTTGCGATTGTTTCTGCAATTTTAGGAGCATCGTTTGGAGTAATTATTCCTAAACTACTGAAAGATAAAACGGAGTCAACAGAAATATATGTTGACAAACAATTGGTGTTTTCACAAATACATATTGAGCAAAAACAATATACAGTTAATACGGCAGGATACCAAAAGCAAAACAGTAATAGTACGAATAAGAGCCAAAGCACTAGTGGAGGAGAAATGTTCTTCGGGGCTTTAGTAATTGCTGTATTGCTAGTGTTTGGTTTCTTGAAATATGAAAAAGAGATTAGTACAGTTATTTTATGTACATTTGTTTTCTTTGAAACAACTTTTTTGACCACTGCTTACGTTATAGTAAAAAAATGTTATGTAGATAAGTCGATAAAACTCATATTGCTATTTAATATTTTGGCTACGATAGGTGTGCCTATTTTGTTGTATTTAGAGAAAAATCCAATTACAGGTTTAGTAGTAAATAAGCAGGAACTATTACATCAAGCTGAAAGAAATGGAATGTTTTCTTTGCTACGAGATGTGGATATATTTGGATTTTTGCTATATCAAGCAATAGGTGTAATTATTATGGTCGGATTTCTGTCCTTTACAATGATTGGATTAATGCATGTCTTGTCAATGATTAATCTTACTTTAAGGAAGCGTTTTGGAAAGGTATGGAGTTGGATTTTTAGAAAGACATTAGGATTTTGTAAGTCTGTAAAATTCTATATATTTTTTGGCTCTTTCTTATTAGTTCTAAGCTTTTTGTTTGTATCAGGTATTTTGTCGATGCTAATAACTTCATAGATAAGGAATAAATTTAAGAGTTGGAAAAGATAGGTGGGACTAGTGATGGTTTCGCCTATTTTATATCAAAACCATATTGCACAATGGAATGAAAATGCTATAATAGTCGTAACAGAACGCAACAACTCTGACAGAAAGGCTAATCATCATGAATATAGCAGCATATTGCCGAGTTTCCACAGATAAAGAAGACCAGCTCAATAGTTTAGAGACTCAGAAAGAGTTTTTCTTAGAATACACAAAACGTACAGGTGACAACCTTATTAAATTATATGCAGACGAAGGTATTTCCGGAACCAAAATCAAGAACCGTAAAGAATTTCAGCGTATGCTTGCAGATGCGGAAAAGGGCTTGTTCGATATGGTTGTAGTTAAGGATATTTCTCGTTTTGCCAGAAATACCGTTGATTTATTACAAAGTGTTCGCAAACTAAAATCTCTTGGCATCGAAACACAATTTCTGACCGCTAACATGACCAGTATGGGTAACAGCGAATTCGTTCTAACAATCTTCGGTGCATTAGCCCAGGAGGAAAGCGCCAATACTTCCAAGCGTATTAAATTTGGTAAGAAGATGAATGCAGAAAAGGGACGTGTTCCGAATATTGTTTTTGGCTATGATAAGACGATTGGAGACTATTTTAACCTTTTTATCAATGAGAATGAGGCAATGGCAATCCGGCAGATTTTTCAGTGGTACACAGAGGAAGGATATGGTGGATCGAAGATTGCAAATATGCTCAATGAACGAGGCATCAAGACCAAGCGTGGTAATAACTGGAGCCAGAACTCCGTTTGCCGAATTCTGACCAATGAGATATACACCGGGAAGATTATCAACGGCAAAGAAGAGATTGCAGATTTTCTGACTGGTCAGAGAAAGGAAAAGGATGAATCAGAATGGCTTGTTACGATTCGACCGGAACTTCGGATTATTGAGGATGAAGTCTTTGATAAAGCACAAGATATCTTAAAAGGTCGTCATGATTCCTTTAAGATGACTCATGAGCGACAGAGTAATAAATATTTATTCTCTACATTGATAAAATGCAAGGAGTGCGGTTGGTCTTTTCGCAGAACGGTTCGTCAATACAAGAATACCTATGTGCGCTGGGTGTGTTCCGGGCATAACGGGAAAGGTGCGGATAGTTGCCCGAATGCAGTGACGGTAGATGAGGAAGAACTGATCCAGGCGCTGCAGGATTATTTTCAAGAGATTCTTAGTAAGAAGAAAAAAGTAATCAATTATGTGATTAAGGAATTTCAGCGGGTATACAAAGCAAAAGATGAAAATATTGAGTACGAAAAGCAGTTAAATACAGAATTGAACAAGCTTCGTAAATCCCGTGAAAAATATATGGATATGTATACCGATGATTTAATTTCCAGAGAGGAATTGAATGAGAAAATCGGTGGGATGCGAAAAGAGATTGAACGGTTAGAAAATGAACTGAAAATGGTATCATATCATCTGACTAAGGGAGAACAACTGGAAGCAATTCTGAACAGTACATTCAAGCAACTGGAAGATATCACGGATGTTCATGAAATGACGAATGCACAGTTGAAACGATTGATTAATAAAATTGAAGTGGACAAGGATGGCAATGTAGACATTTATCTACGTCTTATTGGTGATTTAGGATTGGATGAAACTGTTTTAATTGAACAAGATGAAGACACAGAGGAGAAAGAAGATAAAAACGCTCCGAATTGTAATAGCCATACAGTTAGATCTTTTGGTTGCAGTCAGTGGAATAACTAAGCAAAGGGAGAGTCATATTAGAATAGAATTTAATGATCTTATTGATAAAATGGGAAAGGATAGCAATAAAACATCATTATACATAACAGAAAAGAACATGGAATATCTTCCGTTTTTTTTAAATACATTATCAAATGAATTGGAAAAAGAAGGGTATTCGATTGTTTCCTATGCGATTAAAGAATATTATTCTATAGAATACAGTACTTTTTTGGGGAGAAGAGTACATAAGATAATGATTCCAGATAGCAATGCAAATTATTATTTTTATGACCCAGAGAGTGAGTTTGTTAGAGGAAACGGGGATGTGAGGTATGTAAATGTTAATAAATATTTGGAGGCAGAAATTACAACCTCGATTGGATGGATGGAAGGAAAGCCGTTACATGAATGTTGGAAAGCGGAAGGAGATAATATTCCATATTATGTAGTAGATTCATCGGATATGTTTCAAACTATGGTAGAAGGGATAAAATATAACTTTGGCAGAAATTATGTCGAGGAAAAATATGATGACACGGGAGTGTTAGAAGGCATTCCGTTTGGTATTGCAGATAATATTGAGGACATTATTACAGATGATAATGGTTTGGCATGCGGATATAAGGTGCCACTCAAGAATCGAAGCGGCCAATAAAAATAAATTTAGACACTCAAACTTCGCACATAGATTTTAGCTATGCACCTTGAAAATTCAATACCTGGCAGTTATTCAGTTGTCAATGTTCACACCTTAAGCAGCTTGGAGTTTTGTTTTCAACAATGCAGGAAGTGCATCCATAAATACATTCGCCAATTCATCGATTTTTTCGTCTGAAAGTTCAGTGTTATCTGAAAGCATTGTTCTGAACATTTGGAGCAGCATTTGAAAAGCCTGTATCCATGTGATATCAGACATTTCGTCAGAAAAGTATAAAAAAAGCTCCCCAAGTGACCGGTTATCATTGGATTCCCGGCTTTCCAGTGACAGCATCATATATCGGGTGAAAACAACTGTGGTATGCGCAGTCATTGCATCATAGGACAGAGAATTGCATTCTCTGCTCAAGTTAAGGTAGCTTTTGCATACCTTGAAAAATACCTCTATATCCCAGCGTTTTCCATAAATCCGGATGATTTCATTTTCATCCAGATTTACATCTGTGGAAATAAGGCAGAGATATTCCTTGCGTTTTTTGCGATTGCGAACATAAACTACTTTGGCAGGAATTATGTCCCCATCCTTCACTACATCAACCATAACAGAAAGCAGATATTTTGATTTGCCTCGTCTCTTTTTATTTTTGTTGTAAATGGAAATTAAAGACATATCTTCACCATCGTAGCGAAAAAACATTTTTGGAGATTTTTTCACCATTCCGATTACATCAAAATCCATTCGCTTGACAGCATGAAGGGTGCTTGGAGATGAAAACCAGCTGTCAAAAAGAACATATTTTGCCGGAATTGCAGCTTTTTTAGCAGTTTCCAGAAGTGTAAGCATGGCATGGGTTTCCTTTTCCATAGACAGCTTTCTGCGCCTGTAACCAACGGTTCTTTTGTCTACCTCAGCCGCTTCATTGATACGATTCTTTTTGTTTTCTGTAGAAAGAAGAATGCTGTTTACCGGCAAAAATGTGCTCCCATCTGACCATCCAAGAGTAAGCATTCTAAATCCGAAGCGATATTTATGTTTTGCGTGGTCATAGACCTTTGCAAGAAGCTCTACCTTTTTAGAACGGTTACGTTCAAACATGGAATCGTCTATAATAAGAACATTGGCACGGTCTTCCGAATCCAGTGGAAGAATAGCGTTGTTTATGATTCTGGATGCAAGGATTGTAGTAAAACGCATCCAGTTAATTTGTACCATCTTCATGAAACGATACACGGTATCTTTTGCAAAATCAGGAGTATTTTTTCCTGTAAGCAGACTCATATACATACTTCTGTTGGAGAAAATCAGCAGAAACATGTATTGAAAAATCTCCGTTACCAGAGTGCCTTTCCTTTTATAGGCATTGGCAGCTTTCAAGGCTGAGAAAATATGAAACCTTGTGAAAAATCGTTTGATAGATTTAGAAATCTGCTTATCATTTTGAGTCGCTTGTGTTATACTTTTATTCATAGCATGAGCCTCCGTTTTGTAATTGTTTTTCGACAACTCAATTATACCAAAACCATTGGTTTCATGCTATTTTTATGCCAGTTATTATTGAATTTTCAAGGTGCATAGGCACATTTTAATGTGCGAAGTTTGAGTAACTGAAAAGAAAGTAGGATGTGGATTTCCGATTATTAAGATGCCCTCTAGTATTACGAAAGAGGGTGATGCCCTATGAACACAATGGAAGTGCTTACTTTATTGCTAGTAGTTTTTGCGGCACTGTCTTACATAGATAATCATAATAAAAAGAAATAGCATCCCAGACCGTCCAAAGTTGAGGATGCTATTCTTTGTAGTTTAACTTTACTGAGGGCAAATCGGATAACACATCCGATAACCTTTCTAAGTAAATTATACATGAGGGTGCTTGATTTTTCAAGTGCCCTTTTCGATACAATTAGCACAATTAGCAATTAGCAAAATAAATCTTGACATAAGTGCGAATTGCGAAGAGGAAGAAGCGGCGACTATACAAATGAGGTGCCGGGATGGGTATAGCACGGTGGGGGAGGGGTATCAAGAAGTGAAATGAAAACAAAATTGCTTGGAAAATATTGGTGTTTCAATAGTTGAATTTGACCAATCATAACCTTGATATTGTATCTTAACTTAAAGTAAGTTATAATACAGAAAAAGAGTTATAAATGGAGGCGATAGAGTGGAATACCTTAAGCGGGTTTTAGGAATTGAAGTGCTGTATGAAAATAAAGCTTTAGAGCATTTGCCAAACTTCATCAGTACAAGGTACGATTCACAGAAAGTATCTCTGAGTGGTCAAAAAGCTGTTTTTTTGTACCCTAAAACCGAATTGGAACAGGTGGAAACATTAAAAAAGCATCTGGAACGTGTGAAAAAGGTTGCAGATCGCCCTGTGGTTTTAGTACTGGAACAAATCACTGCACGGCAGAAAGAGTATTTACTTCGAGAAAAGATAGCATTTATTGTGGATGGAAAGCAAATTTATCTGCCCTTTATGGCGGCATATTTGCAGGAACGTTGTGATGCAGAAAAGAGCGACAGAGAAGAAATCTTGCCATCAGCTCAGATGCTGTTGCTTTATTTTATCTATGAGGGAGCAAAGGAACTGTCCACAAGTCAAGCTGCAAAAGATTTGGATTTGACACCAACATCTATTTCCAGGGCTTCCAAACAACTTGAAGAAATGGGAACGTTGCAATCGAGAAAAATCGGAGTACAGAAGATACTGTTTTCAGAAAACTCTCCCAAAGAGTTGTTTTATAAAGCAGAGAAAGTTCTGCTCAATCCTGTGAAAAGGACTGTCTACGTTCCATGCGAGGAAGTAAAGAATGAATTGTTGGAGAGCGGATATTCCGCATTGGCGGAGTATTCGATGCTCAATGCGCCTGGTGTTTGGTGCTACGCTTCAGAAAGAATATCTCAGTGGAATGACTGTATGACAAAGGATTTACAGGACTCAAATTCACAGGTGGCTGTTGAAATGTGGAGATATGACCCACGAAAATTATCGAAGAAAAAAATGGTCGATGAACTTTCTCTGGCATTATCGCTCAGGGAAGATGCAGATGAACGGGTAGAAGAAGCAGTAGAAGAAATGTTAAATGATCTGTGGAGGAAGATAGATGGTAACAGGGATTGAAAGCTTTAAGGAATGGTTCAAGGGTAACGAAAGCCAGTATGCAATTATCGGTGGAACTGCGTGTGACATCTTGATGACGGAAGAAAAATGATGTTTTTCGATTGACTGAACTGATTGACCCTACAGTCAAGATTGCCACTCCCAGTGGCGTGTATGAGGATATGCAGAAGTTTGTTGATCGAATGAAAAATGAAACGGTTGATGTTAAACAGTTGGGGCTTGTGGGACGAACGAAAGAACAGATTCTTCAGGAAATAGGAGAATTATATGCTATACAATAATCAGTGAGTTGTCTAATAATTAAAATAAGTACGAATAAGCCGCATGGGGCTTCAGGTGAAGACATGGGGCGGCATCAGCGCGTGACTGTGCGCACTGGCGGGCTACTGCGTCTGAGTTGAGCTGATATAAGGAGTCCGCAGCTTTTTGCATTGTTTCATTATTTTTTGTGATCATACGCAAATCCTCCCATGTCTTTGTTTTGAAAAGTTTTGCCCAACGGTCAATTCCATAGTGCAGATCCTCTTCTGTGCCAAAAAGCAAAAATAAATCAGAATAGCGAATGACGGGTGAAAAGTCAAGAATTTTTCGAACATGAGGGATAAGCCGAATAGCAGAAATCACAGATATGTGAGAGTCTAAATTGTATTTTTAAAATGAATCCGCTATACTATAAACAGTATAGCGGATTTTGTGTTTGGAGAGAGTGTATATGGTCCAGGAATTTGATTTCAATATGATGAAGATAAGTGAAATTATTAAGCGTGTTACACAGATTTGTCGTAGCCTTCATGTAGTACGCCTGGATTTATTTGGATCTTTTGCGACTGGAACCGCAACAAGTCGTAGCGATGTTGATTTTGTTGTTTACGGAGAAGTGGATCATGAGGCGTTAGAAGAAGCTGTGGAGAAAATTGATACACTTAGGAAGATTGATTTATCCTGCAAGATTATGAAAGATATTTTAGTTAAGTATATGGGAATTCTGGATTTTGCTGTAGGTTCACCGAGGGAAGTGCTACAGACGGCTTTCTCCAATGGAATCATTGAAAGTGATATGTGGTTGGAAATGCTGCGGGCACGGAATCAACTGGCTCATGATTATGATGGCGAATTAGCAAAGAAATATTTCGAGCGGATTACGGTGGAGTTCTATCCGCTATTGGTCAAACTTCAGGAGCGGGTCAGAAAGTATTATGAAGAGCCTTGTCTGCGGGAAACAATGACTTTTTACACAAAGGGTTGATCGATGCGAAAGTATGTATATTTATTTGAAGCTGGCGATGTGATGCACTTATCACAGAATGTGGTAGAATCCTTTATTGACCGCATCGAGGTTTTCAACGATGAGCGTGTGAAAATTCGTTTTACATTTGAAGATGTGCTGGCAGACTATGCCGAATGAGTCGTAGCCAGAATCAATGCAGTAAGCAGAGTTTTTTGTAAGAACATGAGATTCATGGTATCATAGAAGCAATAAAAAGTCTGTGTGTGGCTACGCGAAAGGAGCAGCAGAGATGAAAAAATTGAACATCCCAGTTGGTATTTCGGACTTTGAGAAGATTCGGAAAGGTGGGTTTTATTATATTGACAAATCTGGCCTGATTACGGAAATTTTGGACGAAAAAGCAGAAGTGACACTTATCACTCGACCACGGCGTTTCGGCAAGACGCTTGGCATGAGTATGCTGGAAAGTTTCTTCGACATCCGTAAAAACAGCAAAGAATTGTTTGAGAGACTGGAAATTGCGGAGCATCAGGCATTATGTGATGAGTGGATGAATCAGTATCCTACAGTCTTTATTTCATTCCGGCAGGTAGACGGTCTGGATTTCACTGGGGCATACGATATGCTCACAATGGTGATAGCGGATTTGTACAACAAACATCTTTATTTGCTTGATAGTAAAAGTGCTACAGAATTCCAAAAAACAGCGTTTGAGCATCTTGCACATGGCAATGGTTCTATAAAAGAAGTTAAGAACAGCCTTATGCTTTTGACAACGATGATGCAGAGCTATTATGCAAAGCCTGTAATTCTTCTTATAGACGAGTATGATGTCCCTGTAGCAAAAGCGAATAACAACGGTTATTATAATGAAATGGTCGATGTTATGAAAGGCTTGATGCAGGCCCTAAAAGACAATCAAGCACTTCAGTTTGCAGTTGTTACGGGCTGCTTAAAGATTGCGAAAGAAAGCATTTTTACGGGAACAAATAATTTTGTATCGGATACTATCACAAATTCTCGTCTGAACGAGTATTTCGGATTTGTACAGAGTGAGGTTGACCTGCTGCTAAAGGATGCTGACTTGACAACGCAGGCTGAGAGCATCAAGAAATGGTATGATGGATACCATTTCGGAGCCTTTGATGTTTACTGCCCGTGGGATGTAATGAATTATTTGCTGGAACTGCAGCGCAATCCGAAAGCTAAGCCTATCAGCTACTGGAAGAACACCAGCGACAATGCAATCATCCGTTCCTTTATTGACTATGCGGGGAGTACCATCACAAATAAACTTGAAATCCTGATGGCTGGTGGCTGCATCGTTCAGCGTGTGGATGAAAACCTGACCTATGATTATCTACATTCCTCAGAAGACAATCTTTGGAGTACGCTGTACCTGACAGGGTACTTAACCAAGGCGCGTGAAGAAGATTATAAGGGTGAGTTGCCGGATGGCATGGTTGCCCTTATGATTCCGAATGCAGAAATCAAAGAGATTTTTGAAACAACAGTCATCAAATGGTTCGATGACAGTACGAAGAAGTGGAATCGAAATGCTTTGTTTGATGCAGTCTGGAACGGTGACTGCGAAGGCATTACCAAGGAAATGAATGCTCTGCTCCGGCGCACCATAAGCTACCATGACTACCGGGAAGACTTCTATCATGCTTTCCTTGCGGGCATCTTCACAGGTGCCGGATATATGGTGGATTCCAATAAGGAGCATGGAGAAGGCCGAAGTGATGTGGTCGTTTACGATTCCATCAATGCCCGCGTTGCAATCTTTGAAGCAAAGTACACGAAAGTTTTGGAAAATCTGGAAAGTGAATGCGATATAGCCTTGCAGCAAATGGATGATCGGATGTATGCAAAGGAGTATGAGGATGATTACGATCAGATTCTTTGCTACGGTATTTCGTTCTTTAAAAAACGTTGCATGGTAAAGAAAAAGTGATTCGTAGCAAATCTTAACTTGAATTCTGTATTATAACTTAAAATGAGTTAAAATACAGAAAAAGAATTATAAGAGAAGCTCGCATAAACCACAGACAGCACCCAAGATGATTCGAGGGTGCGTCTGCAGCTTATGCGGGCCGTTTTATTTTGTGCTTTTTACTGCAAAATAATGTTAAACTCCAAGGCTGACAAGAGAAATCGATAATGCACAGTATTTTGATTGTCTGGTGGGATTGGTGAATGCTGTGTTGGAAATGAATCAATCTTTCCTGAAAGAAAAAAATATTAAGGTTATGTTGTTGATCAGACCTGATATTATGTATAAAATGCCAGTTCATAATATGAATCAGAAACTTCGGAATAATGCTGTTTTATTGAATTGGGTGACAACATATCGTAAGTATGTTGATTCCAAACTGTTTAAGATTGCGGATGATTATTTTATGAAACAGCAGGATCAGCAGTATTTATTGGGACAAAGTTGGAATCATTATTTTCCGTATAAGATACAAGCACCATGGAAGCAGCCGGATAATCTTTTTATAGAATTTTTAAGGTATTCGCTGTACAAACCAAGAGACATACTCACCATGTTGAATGAAATGGTGGATGCATGCAATGGAGATATATTAAAGCATGCGGATTTTGAAGATATGCTGACAAATTATTCCGTATATTTAAAAGGCGAATTGAAGGATTGTATGTTAATTTATATGGAAGACAGTGATTACAGTAATTTTATTTTATTCTTTGATTATTTTCAGGGACATAAAAACTTTGATTATGCTTTTTTTGAAACAAAACATTTAGAGTATGTACGATATTTGAAGGCGTTGGAGCGCAAGATTCCTCCGTTTATGGAAACCGCAAGTGAAGCTCTGCAGTTATTATATGATACTAATATTATTTGTTATAAAACGGTAGAAACGCTTCCAAATGGCAGAAAGAAAAATAAGATGTTCTGGTCATACAAAGAACGTAATTATGCCAATATACAGCCGGAAGTAAAAAAGGGTGGAAAATATGCGTTTCATCTTGCCTATGCGAAGGCGTTTCGGTTATAGAAGCTGCATGCGAAAACAGAAATATGTTTTGATAAGAATATCGAAGCAACAGAATACGTGCTGCAGATCATTCTCATCAAAGCGAAGCGGGAAAGAGAGAAAATAAGGTATTGGCAGATGGAGTGAAGCATTTCAAGGAGACAAAAGGTGGGAGAAAGCTTATGTGTGAGGCAGTAGATATGCACAGGAAGTTCACATATATGAGAGCCTCGACAAATAGAAGATTGTTTTCAGGGCAGGGATTCGTATCACTGTTTAAAACAAAATTGTATTTTTAATATTAATCCGTTATACTATATGCAAAGTATAATGGATTTTTATTAATCAATAAAACCAATAACATTTCATTCGTGAAATCGTATAGGA
>ERZ1034847.285-NODE-285-length-25342-cov-109.980306_pt1 | contig 25342 bp, 21 predicted proteins | sample MGYA00520633_ERZ1034847 | MGnify/ENA primary metagenome ERZ1034847 (study PRJEB33766, sample SAMN09781732) | gut metagenome | biome: gut microbiome | host: Homo sapiens | place: Madagascar | study: EMG produced TPA metagenomics assembly of the PRJNA485056 data... | reverse complement strand
CGTTAACCAATTCGTTTAAACTTGTTTCCGAGTGCAAAGGTAAAAGATTATTTTAGATAAAAGTGCTTAAAGCTAGCTAAATTATTGATAGTAGACTTATATGTAATAAAGTAATAATTAATATTAGTTATATGAAGTATGCTCCAATAGTGGTATTTGGATTTAATCGTCCAGATGCCCTAAAGAATACAATTGCCTCACTTCTTCGGAATGAAGAGGCAAAGGACTCGGACCTTTTCGTCTTCGTGGATGGACCACGGGATGAAAAGGTTGGGGAGAAGGAAAAGGTTAAAGAGGTACGGGAGTATGTGAAATCAATTACTGGTTTCAAGTCTCTCCACTATACCTTTGCTGAGAATAATAAAGGACTTGCTAATTCGATTATCGGAGGGGTAAGTGAAGTGATAAATCAATATGGTAGGGTGATTATATTAGAAGATGATATTGTTTTATCGAATAATTTTTTATCATTTCTAAATCAAGCACTTGTTTTTTATCAGAATCACAATCAGGTCTTTTCTGTTTGCGGAGAATCTATCAGAATTAAAGTTCCTACCGATTATACTTCTGATATTTATTTTGCTCCACGTTCTGGTTGTTGGGGATGGGCAACATGGGCTGATCGATGGAATAGTGTAGATTGGGAATTAAAAGATTGGGAAACTGTAAAAAAGAATATGTGTCATTTTAATAAATGGGGTGGTTCTGATTGTTCAGGAATGCTTAAAGATTGGCACATGGGGAAAAATAGCTCTTGGGCTATACGTTTTTGTTATTCGCAATTTATTCAAAATAAGTTATCGGTATTCCCTGTTTTGAGTAAGATTTCTAATGATGGCTTTGATGGTGGAGGTACCCATTGTAAGAAAATTAAACATAATAAATTTAAGATGGATTTTGATCAGACAAATCGAAAAGAATTTTGTTTTTTATCAGAAATTCAAAGCATTCCATTTATCGTGAAGCAAAGGCTTTGGCCTGTTCAACTTCATGTGAGAATTATTTATAAAATATTGAATTTCCTTGGCTTATGAATAATATATCTCTAACTGTAAAAAATGGTTTATGCATGGGGTGTGGAGTGTGTAAAGATGCATGCCCTAAACATTGTATAAAAATACAGCATGGGGTTCACAATAGACCATATGTTGATGTAAAAGAATGTATAAATTGTGGAAAGTGTTTAAAAGTGTGTGCTGGCAATGGAATAGATATAAAAGCTCAGTCACAGCAGTTATTCTATACTCCTTCTATTTGTTCCAATACTTATATTGGTGATTATCTTAAATGCTTTAAAGGCTATAGTACTGATGAAGAAATCAGATATCATTGTGCCTCTGGAGGATGTGTTAGTACATTACTTATATTCTTACTACAGAAGGGATTAATTGATGGAGCAGTAGTAACAGGTTTTCAGCATGATGACGTAATGCGCCCTAATGTGTATATAGCACGTAGTAAAGAGGATATATTAAAGGGAAAAAGTTCAAAGTATTGCGTTGTATCTATGGATGGAATTGCTACAGATATAAAGAAGAACAAGGGGAAATATGTGATTGTTGGACTCCCATGCCATATTCAGAGTTTTAGAAAACTGGCTGATATAGATAAAACTTTTAGAGAATCTGTCATTGGATACTTTGCCATTTATTGTTCAGCTAATAAAAATATGCTTTCTCAAGAATATATGAGATGGCGATATGGAATTAATCCTGATGAGTTAACTTCTTTTGCTTATCGTGATGAAGGATGTTTGGGTTCTATGATATATAGGTGCAAAAATCGTGTTAAGAAAATTGATTACTTAGATTATTATTGTGGTGTTAGAGCATTCTTTAACGAGTCAAGATGTAATGTTTGTACGGATTTTTATGGTGAATTGGCAGACATTAGTTTTGGTGATTTGAATACAGGTGATGATACAGATGACCCTATTGGTATTAATTCTTTGGTTGTCAGATCTGAATTTTGGTTGTCGATTTTAGAATCTTGTTCAAAAGAGGGGAATCTGTATTTGTGTACAATAGATGAAAAAACTATGATTGACGCCCAATCATATTGTACTAAATATAAAAAAGGAAAAGGCTTTTTCGCTACTTGGAATTTACGTAAACTTTTTGGTTTGAAAAATCCTCAATATGATAATTTGGTTTATGTAAAACCTGATTTGAAGTCTTATATCAATGCGATAGCAAAAATTGTGATGTATACTATTGGTAAGCATCGTAGCTTATGGTTTATAATAAAATTGTTAGATAAAAATAAAAAATAATTAGAATATGGAAAAGAAAACAGTTGCAATTTGGTCATCATTGAAGTTTACAAACTATGGTGATGATTTACAGGCTTTGGCATATGCTAAGCATATTCGTTCATTGGGTTATAATGTTCGAATTTTCCAGCTTGACAAAGGGCTGGCAAAAATGAATGGTTTTGAATCTGTTGATACAATAGATGAATTGTGTAATGGTGTTAAACTATGCATAATTGCTGGTGGTGGATTATTATCTCCTTTCAATTTCTTGCGAAGAACGTTAAATAGAAATTATGCAGAATGGGAGTTAATGTTTAAAGAACTATATCGTGCAACCGTGGAATATGGAACTAAGTTCTGTGCTATTTCAATGGGAGGTGATGGTAAGGTTCGTTCTCCAAAGCTATATTATGGTAAGTGGAGAAATAAACTTTTTTCATCTCCAAACTTTTTAGATGGAACAGTTCGATTGGCTGGTGATGTAGAACAGATGAAAAAGTTTGGTAAGGATTTTAAGCATTATCCAGATATGCTTTTTAAATCCCCTGACTTTTTCGAGGCCAAAATGTTGCCTCCAACGAATAAAATCAGAGTTGGTTTGAACTTTAAGAAAAATCATAATTATAAGTATCTTGATCGTCAATTCTTGGCAGATTTGTTGGAGTATGCTGCTACACATGATGACATTGAATTTCATTTCACTACTACTCATATGAAGTATGTTGGATTGAACTATCAATATGTTCCTGACAAAGAATCTGAGAATATCAAAATTGATTTGTATGAAACACCAGAGCAGTTGTTGGGAGTTCTTTCTTCATGTGATGTATTTGTGACTTCAATGTTACATCTTGGTTTAACTGGTTTAGCAAATGGCAAAACTCCATTCCTTAGTTATCGAGGACCTGGTAAAGCTAAGTCTTTTTTACGTTCTATAAAAGGTGATTGGGCTATCCTTGATGATAATATTACTTTTAAGGAGTTGAGAGACAAATACCTTACACAAAGTAAGGAGATGATGTATGAAAAGTATGACGATGATGCCATACAGAAGATGAAGGAACTTAGTGGTATGCATTACAAGTTCTGTGAAAAAATTGTAGAGGAATTTGCTTAATTTACATATTGTTTGTAATATTATTTGTTATGAATACTGTTTACGATGCAAAACTCTTAGGACTTCCAAAGATTGAAGATCCAAGAGGTAACCTGTCTATCATCGAACAAATCAAGCAGATTCCTTTTGAAATCAAGAGGGTCTATTGGATTTATGATGTGCCAGGTGGAAAGGATAGAGGCGCACATGCCTATAAGGAGAATGAGGAGTTTATTGTAGCTTTATCAGGTAGCTTTGATGTAGAACTTGATGATGGAAGGAATAAACAATCTTTCTCTCTGAACCGTTCTTATTTTGGAGTATATGTTCCTAAAGGAATGTGGAGAACTATGAAAAATTTCTCAACCAATTCTCTTGCTCTGGTTCTTTCTTCTACTGAATATGATAAGGATGACTATATCATGGATTATGAAGAATTCAAGGCTTGGGTGAAGAATCCTTCTATAAAAACGACTTCTTCGGGTAATGAAACTTCTGTTAAGGTAAATAATCCTTTGGATAGTTTCAGTGCCAAGGAAGGTAAAAGTGTGTTCGATTGTTCACTCTGTGAGTTGAACAAAATGCATGATGTAGAGGGTAATCTTACTTACATCTATGAGAATGTACATGTGCCGTTCCCTATCAATCGTGTATTCTACAGTTATGATATACCTGGTGGTGAAGATCGTGGAGCACATGCTCATAAAGAATGCCACCAATTTATCATTGCAGCATCTGGCGCTTTTGAAGTTGTGCTTGATGATGGTGTAAACAAGAGAACAGTGCAGCTCAACAGACCTTTCTGGGGACTTCATGTTCCACCGGGGATTTGGGCATCTGAACAAGGATTCTCTTCTGGCAGTATCTGCTTGGTGTTAGCTTCTCATGGTTATTCTGAGGATGACTACATTCGTAACTATGATGACTTCCTGAAATATGTAAACGAAAAGAATAATAAGTAATGGACGTTTTTTCAAAAGGAATTATCTTGGCTGGCGATGCGGGTAATAAGTTATCACCTTTAACTTTAGGAATACCTAAGCAATTGCTGCCTCTCTACGACAAGCCGATGATTTATTATCCAATAGAATTGTTGGTAGGTGTAGGGATAAAAGATATTCTCATTATTACTAGCCAAGAACATGCTTCTACTTTCATTCATGCGTTAGGCGATGGTTCTGCTTTTGGTGCGAGGTTTACGTATGCAATACAATCAAAACCGGAAGGAGCTGCGCAGGCTTTTACGATTGGAGAAGAGTTTGTCGGGGAAGAACCTGTCTGTATGATAACTGGTGACTGTATCATATTTGGCAAGGATAGAAATATCAAATTACAAAAGGCCATTAGGGCAGCACAGAATAGTGGACAGGCATCCATATTTGTGTGCCGTGATTGGGATTCTGAGCAGTATGGGGTAGTTACACTAGATTCAGAGGGAAGATGCCTAACTGTTGAAGGAAAGGCAACAAAGCCTTTGTATTATTCGATTACCGGACTTTATGTTTTTCCGAAAGGTGTTACGGAATATGCTAAGCTTGTAGAAAAATCAGAGCGTGGGCGTTTAGAGGTAACTTCTTTGAATAAAGCTTATTTTGAAAAGAATAAGTTGCAGGTACAGGTTCTAGGTAGTGATTTTAAGTGGTTTGATACCAATTCCTTCGATTCGTTACAAGTTATCAACAATTATATTCAGAAACAGAAAAATAAAAATAAATAAGATTATTATGGTTAAGTTATTAGATTTACAGGCGATCACCATGATGCATGGTGATGAGTATAAGGCTGCAGCCAACCGTGTCATTGAGAGTGGCTGGTTTTTACAAGGTAATGAAAACAAGCAGTTTGAGAAAGACTATGCTCAATATATTGGTACAGATGAGTGTGTAGCAGTTGCTAACGGTTTGGATGCTTTGCGCTTGATTATCCGAGGATATAAGGAGATGGGTATTTTCCAGGAAGGCGATGAAATTATTGTTCCTGCTAATACTTATATTGCAACCATTCTTGCTATTACAGAGAATAAATTGACTCCTATCCTGGTTGAGCCTACATTTGAGAATCTTGAAATTGATATTGATAAGATAGAGGCAGCAATCACTCCTAAAACTAAGGGCGTGATGATAGTTCATCTTTATGGTCGTGTCGCATACAATGACAAACTGGGTGAGATTTGCAAGAAGCATAACTTGAAGTTGATGGAAGACTGTGCTCAGAGTCAAGGTTGTGCCTGGAAAGGTGTGAAGACAGGTGCTTTGGGAGATGCTGGTGCGCACAGTTTCTATCCAGGCAAAAATCTCGGTGCCTTTGGTGATGCAGGAGCAGTAACTACTAGTGATAAGGAACTTGCTTCTGTGATTCGTGCTTTGGCAAATTATGGTAGTCAGAAGAAGTATGTATTTAAGTATGCTGGTATCAATAGCCGTATGAGCGAGTTGGATGCTGCTGTTCTTGATGTCAAGTTGAAGTATTTGGATGAGGACAATGCTCAGCGTCAGAAGTTGGCAGCTTATTATTATGAACATATCAATAATCCGCTTATAACATTGCCTGCAAAGATTGATGATGAAAATAATGTATATCATCAGTTCCCTATCTTCAGTGAGCGTCGTGATGAATTGCAGGAATACTTGAAAGAACAGGGTGTTCAGACATTGATTCATTATCCAATACCACCACATCATCAGGAGTGTTATGCTAAAGAATCTTGGAATACCCCTCAGCTTTCTCTTCCTATTTCAGAGAAGATTCATCAGCAGGAATTGTCTATTCCTATGAATCAGGTGATAAGCGAGGAAGAAGCAAAGATTGTTGTAGATGCCATTAATTCTTTTAAGTAATCATGATGAACTTTTGTACCTTATTTGATTCTTATTATATTCATAAAGGAATCGCTCTGTATCTATCACTAGAGCGCGTATGTGACGATTTTACACTCTATGTGATGGCATTTGATGAACCGAGTTATAAAAAACTTAGTTCATTAAATTTCAAACACATGGTTGTTGAGTATGAAGGTGGAGAATTCCTTTCGGATGATATTAAGAAAGTGAAGGCTGAAAGAAAAAGAAACGAGTATTGTTGGACCTGTGGGTCCAACATTACTTATTATTTCTTGACGAAATATCAGCTGGAGAGTATGACTTATGTTGATGCTGACATGATGTTTTTCTCGTCTCCAAAGGTAGTATTTGATGAACTGAAGCCATTTTCGGTAGGATTGTCTTCACATTTTGCTGATACGGAATTATATGGTAAGTATTGTGTGCAGTTTTGCTATTTCAAAAATGATGAAAAAGGCTTAAAAGCATTGACTTGGTGGAAAAACAGTTGCCTAGATTGGTGCTATGATAGATATGAAGATGGAAAATTTGGTGATCAGCGCTATCTTGATATGATGCCTGATAGATTTGAAGGTGTTCATGAAATCGAGAATCGCGGTGTTGGTGTTGCAAAATGGAACATGCTAGAATACAGTTTCTTGCCAAATCATGTTATTTCTTATCGTGAAAAGAAATATGATGTATGCTTCTACCATTTTCATGCAGTAGCTGTAGAATATAAGGAAGGTAATATTTATATTGCATCCAAGAAGGATGTTATACCTCAATCTGTAATTGATACGATGTTCAAACCTTATGGAGAGTTATTAAAAGAGGTTTATACGAAATATCTTGGTAAATCTGTAAATGAGGTTATTATTAATAACCCTGGATTGGGAAGGCAAATTCTACAATGTTTGAAAAATCTGCTGAGAGGAAATAGACTGGTTCAATATATCTTTTTCAAGTACATCAAGGGTCATACTGGATACAATAAGAAACAACTATAAAAAAGCCGGTAATGATGGATTACCGGCAGTAGATTTTGTTTCATAACTCTGCGAATCTCTAGACCTCATCGCTTTATGTCTCTTCGTATGGTGAAGACTCCCGAATACTTAGTTTCTGTGCTTTGTTGGTCCAACTTTTATTTTCTCCACAACAGTCGTATCAGTGTGACTTGCTGCGTAGTCCATCGGGACAAATTGACCATTAATAGCACTTCGAGCTCTTTCTGAGGTTCTTGCCATAATTGTAAATCTGTTTATGGGTTATCCTGTTGCTCACAGATCCAGTTTAGCTGCCATTCATTTAAGGGCGAATAGTACCTTAATTTCCAAGTGCAAAAAGTATGCCAATTTTTGATTTGTAGAATATGATTTTCATGGTTTATTGGATAAATTAGAATGTTTTTTATCTCAAATATCTTTCATGATAGATAATTTTATTTTCTTCCAAACTTCGCTATCTAGCAAGAAGTAGGGAATAGCTTTCCTGCTATCCTCTGCAAAATAGAAAAACAGATGTTTGATGCCTGGGGCATCAGTATATTCGTAGGCTTCGATTTTCACAATGTTGATGCTTTGCGACTGAAGAGCCGTAAGGAGTTGCTGACGTTGCTTTTTCGTAAGCTGCTTATACTTCGTATATATAGTATTAATATCGTATGTCATAACCGTTGTTTCTTGTTCATGAAATGATGGGATTCTGATGGAACCCGCTGTTTATGGCTGCGAAGATAACAAAATAATTTCAAATATAGTTATGTTTCGATTAAAAACATTAACAATTTTAGGTAGTAAGGCGGAATTAGCCTCATTACCAGAGGGCAAATTGCTCATTAACACGGTAAATGCTCACTCTTTTAACACCGCAAAGAAGGATCAGCTCTTTGCTGATGCTCTGACTAATGGTGATGTGCTGATTCCGGATGGAGTGAGTATCGTGAAGGCGTGCAAGTGGATTAAGGCTAAGAGTCAGCCTAAGGAAAGAATAGCTGGCTGGGACTTGTTTTTCTTCGAAATGAACAAGCTGGAGAAAAAGGGTGGTACAGTGATGTTTATGGGAAGTTCGCAGAAGGTACTCGACCTGATTGTGAAGCGTGCTGCCGTGGATTATCCTCACCTGAAGGTGGTGACTTATTCGCCTCCTTATAAGCCTGAGTTCTCGGATGAGGACAACAAGGCTATCATTGATGCCATCAATGCTGCCAACCCAGACTTGCTTTGGATTGGCATGACTGCTCCTAAGCAGGAGAAATGGACGTACTCTCATTGGAATGAGTTGAACATCCACTGTCATGTAGGTACCATCGGTGCCGTCTTCGACTTCTTCGCTGGAACCGTGGAGCGTGCCCCTATCTGGTGGCAAGAGCACGGCCTGGAATGGCTCTATCGCTTGATCAAGGAGCCTAAGCGTATGTGGCGAAGATATATCATTGGTAATACCTTGTTCCTCTGGAACATGGTGAAAGAGTAAAGTGGCTAATTTAATACATTTTGTCATGGTAAAAAATCGTGAGCGTCTTTTGGAACTTAAGGTTTATAGACGTCGTAGAAAGAATATTCGTAAGAGAAAACGATCTCGTGAGCATTATTCTTTTTTGTTCAAACAAAAGTTGATACATGATTGCACTCCATTGATAGGTTTACTTTCGAACAAAGGTTACATGAATGACATATATGTATGTACGAAAATACCAGCACCTGAAAATTTTTCGTTCAAAGAAAATTTTGAAGGTTCTATACTCTTTTTAAAACGATTGATTTCGACATTTCTTCTAGGGGAAAGAAAAAGGGTGGAAATTTCTTTTCAAGACTGTCAACATCTAAATATAGCTAATTTCATGTTGTTCGATTTAATTGTGGAACAACTAAAATATACATTGCAACACTATAATTCCAATCTTTCAGTGCATTCTATATGTACAAAAAACATTGTCGTTTCAGAAAGTTCAAAGAAAGATGATAAAGTTAATAAATACCTTCTTGCCTATAATTATCTCAAATTAACTGATGTAGATAATGTAGATGGGGATGAGATGTATTTGGCTTTAGGTTTGAAGAAAGGTTGGAAACGTGCATATAATGAAAATTCTAAAGGTAGTGTTGCTCGTGATGTTGTGATGTTTGTAGAAAAGTCTCTGAAGCAAGCAAAAAATGAAATGGAAGTGCAGATGAGTAATGCTATAGAATGTCTCGTTACAGAAGTTTTAGATAATGCCGAAGAACACAGTTTATTCGGAACTGAATGGTATGTGAATGGTATTTCGTTCGAAGAAACCCAACATGATGCATCTGTAGTTGAGCTTAACTTGTCTATTTTAAATTTTGGATCAACAATGTACGAAAGTTTTGAAAATACAAGAAGTAAAAATAAGGAAAACTATGCAAAGCTGCAAAAGCTATATCTTAAACAAGCTCAATTGTTTACAAGAAAAGTGAGTTTTAGTCGAGAAGCTTTGTTTATGCTTTATATGCTCAATTCTGGAATCAGCCGATTGAAATATCAAGATCAGGCTCGAGGTACAGGAACGGTAACATTTATGAAGAGTTTCCTTTATCTTGGGCGTTATGGTATAGAGCATCAATATTTTAATCCTCATATGAATCTTATTTCGGGAAATTCGGTACTAACATGTGATGGAAAAGTTAAACCTTTCAAAAATGAAAGTGGTTTAGAGGTTCTAACATTAAATAATGATGAAACATTTGATGTTTTGCCAAATTCTAATTACCTTTGTAGCCACAACGAGAATTTTCCTGGTACAATATTGGAATGCAAATTGTATCTCAATAAGGATTTCTTGAATAATAATGAACAATATTAAATGAAATTATATAATGAACAACTTGATTTTAAGCATTGAAGATAGAGGAGGAGCAAAAAGTACTTCGTTTTCTGGTAGAAGAGAAGGTAGAGAAGTCAGAAAGAAACATAACTTAGATGAAAAGGATAAGGATGATAATAGCTATATTGTATTAATGCCTCAAGATACTACATCTTTTAATCCTTCGTTTTTTTTAGGACTTTTTTATCAGAGTATAAAAAAACTTGGCATTGAAAAATTTCAAAAGAAATATGTTTTCTCATACGATAATTTGTATGAATCGTTGAGAAATGTCATAAAAAACAATATTGAGCTCAGTATCACAAGAGCTAAAAAAGACTTGAGTGGTATAACTGGTCTTGATAGTTATTTATAACAAAGTATGATAGAAAGATTTTTTTCACCCTATTTTTACTATCTGCAAAATTTCTTGATGAGTGTAAAAACTGATTATTCCATATCTGTAGGGGATATAATAGCAACATTGTCCATCCTGTTTGCTATCTATCAGTTTAGAAAACAAATGGCTTTATCTAGACAAGAACATGTTGATAGTCAAAAAGAAACATGGTTTTTAAATGTTATTGTTTTACCTCAATTACACGAAATAAAAGGCTTTTATAAATCTCTGTGTGAAAATGTGTTAGATCATAGAAGAATATTAAGGGCGTTGCATGGAACTCCTCCTTTCATTTTGGGCAGAATGGGAGAATATAAAGATACAGAACTAAATAGAGTTCAGGATTTCTTTGATAATCTTAAACCGCTTGTAAGATCGTATGATGATGCAATGTGGATAAGGATTAGTGATATAGAATTAGATTTGCAAGATATTTGCACAGAACTTGTGGAATCTTATGAGGATGTAACAAAAGATACAGATGTTGCTTCTAAGATATTGAATAATGAGCAAGGGCTTATTTTACTTTTAAATAAAGGACTCAAAAGATAAACGATATGATTAAAATAGTAATTTCAATTATTTTCTTTTTAATTGTCTTGTCTGGTGTTTTTGTATATGTGACTTTAGTTCGTAGAAATGCCATCTCAGATGATGAAACTTCGAAAATTGTTAAGGTTTGGGGAATAAGTCCATTAAATTTTTTGATATTTATGTGCTGTATTCTTCTAATGCTTGAATTTATCTCAAGTTTTCCTTTTCTTGATTATATGGAAAAACGTGATAAGAGAATGGAATATCTTTCTAGCCAAGTAGATTCTCTGCAACATTTATGTGATGAATCAAAATCAAAAATGGTATACTTTGAAAAAGCGTTAGATAATCTGAACAAGGAAATCGATAAGATTAAGTTGAATAACAAACCTTCAGTAACTAGGGTACACATAAGTAATGGTAGTTATAATCCTAGTGTTGGTAAAACCAACCAGCCGAATGACTGAAAATAGTTGCAATCATCATGAAAAAACAATGGGCCACTTTCTTTGATTTCCTGCGATTCATCGTCGGTTCTGCTAAGGAGATACCTGATTCCTTGAAGGAAGCGGATTGGAGGGAGCTATATGCTATCGCCAAGAAGCAATGCCTGGTGGGTGTTCTCTTTGATGGTATCAAGAAGCTACCTGCTGAACATGTGGGGATGAAGAAGGAGCTGCTGCTCCAATGGATGGCGGAAAGCCAGATGTTGGAGAAGGCGAATGTTCGGTTGAATGATGCTGCCATCCAGGTTTCTGAGTGGTTCCGAAAGAAGGGATTCAGAACCTGTATCCTAAAAGGGCAGGGGAATGCCTTGATGTATCCGAATCCTTATTCCCGTACGCCTGGTGATATTGATATCTGGGTGGAAGGTGGTGATAAACGGGTAATCTCCTTTGTCCGCTCTATCTCGCCTCATGAAAAGGCGTGCTATCACCACATCGAGTTCCCATCGTATAAGGGTGTGGAGGTTGAAGTGCATTATCGCCCTAGCTTCCTGTTGTGCTTCTGGCATAACAGAAAGCTTCAGAAATATTATGAGAGGGTGAAGGAGGAGCAGTTCTTGCATCGGGTGATGTTGGGAGAGCAAGGGGAGATTGCGATTCCGACGGTGGAATTCAATCTCATCTTTCAGTTGACTCATATCTTCTCGCATCTGATGAATGAGGGGATTGGGTTAAGACAGCTTCTTGATTACTACTATGTATTGATTAGTGATGATTTATTATTGATTAGGGATAGAGTGCAGAAGGAATTGAAGGAGTTGGGATTGTGGAAGTTTGCCGGGGGTATCATGTATATCATGCAGGAGGTGTTCGGCATGCCTGCCTCTCGCCTTATTGTTCCTCCGAATGAGAAGTATGGTAAGTTTGTGCTGAATGAGGTGCTGGAAGCCGGGAATTTCGGAAGGCATGATGCCCGGAATCGGTTTGGTAGGTCACAGCTTGGGCATAATCTCCAAAGGGTGTATCGGGATATAAGACTCGTGAGGTATTTTCCTGGTGAAGCGCTTTGTGAGCCTTTGTTTAGGGTATGGCATTTCTTCTGGAGGATGAAGAATAAGAAATAATAGATATACGGAGAACGGCTCCCTCTCCTATTTTTTTTGAACTACTTTTCGGGGGTGGGGCTAGTAGTCCGTTTTTACTATAAGAAATAGACGGAATGCAAATTAAGAAATTAGAAAATGAACTATCTGAATATGTAAGCGAATGGATTGATGCACGATGGCAACATTGGTCTTATGTCTATAAATCTATTCATCGGGATAGAAGAACAGGTATCTATAGATTGAAACAAGGTGAAAAACTTTTGGATTACCTAAATTCCATTATGGGAATTATTGAAGATCATTTGGGTATGGATAAAGGACAACACTTGATTCCTTCAAAGTTTTCTTCAATCAATCAATTCGCTCAGTTTCTTCAGAATTTCACTCAATATCTTCGGGACAACTATTATCTTATTGAGACTAACTTCAATAAGGAGCAAACTGACATTATTGTTACTGATATTGCTAATATGGTTAATGAGATTATTGAGATGTCAAATCGATGCTTGGACATTATATTAGTCGATGACAATGTTCCAATACCATATCAACAAGTTAAGAAAAGCTTGTATAATGGCGATGTCAAAGAGTTCATTAGTCTGCTAAATAGTATCATAAAGAGCATACCCTATCTTATACATAAAGAGAAATTCAATGAGGGATATTTCCATTCTTTCTTCCATGTTGCATTAACGTTGATAGGTATGCGCCCTTTATCAGAAGTGGCTACTTCCGATGGTAGAATAGATATGGTTATAAATTGTCCAAAGACTATCTATATCATGGAGTTCAAGTATTCACCGAACGACAAAGATCTGTCAAAGGTAGCTTTGGAACAAATCAAAAGTAAGAAATATCACCTATCATATATCATACAACAGAAGCCTATTGTTGGAATTGGTTATTCTTTCGGTGAAGGAACACGAGAAATAACAAATTATAGGGATGAAACTTTGTATGTTCCTGGAATCACCCTTGATTAGTAATTATATAGCCCTAAGGGTATATATTCATGAATAGCACTAATAGTGAACAACTGTGTTCATATATTGAAATAACGTAGTCAAACTTTGTAAAGTACAATGGTATCATTTGATACAAGTGGTACTGTTTGAGTGATACAGGTGGCATCATTTGATAGTATCACAGAACATTGAAAACTAAGGAACATTAGGTCATGGTGTTGTGGAACTTTTACAGGAACGATAGTGGTAGATCAGTGAAAATATAGAAAGAACCTTGGTCAATAGAATGATTAAATATGAGAAAGAATAATAGAATATTATTGTATGTTTTTGGGTGTTTGGTGGTATTACTGCTACCAAACATGATTTCATTTGTTAAAATGGAATGGCAATGGTTAGGTCACAATGTTGCAAAGGAAAATCTATGGACTTCTATTTCTTTAGCTTGTATTGCTTTATTGGTGGAATTTTTCTATAGTCATCGTCATGAATATAAAAGACTGTCCCCTAAAATATATGCAACGTCTGCTTCTCCATTATATTTTGATTCACCAACTTCGTCCGACTTATTTAATAGAAAAAGTTATGCAAAACTATTGTTGAACAAGATATATTCTTCATTTTGCAGTAAAGAAAGGAACAAACATTCTTTTGTCATTCATATTGGAGAACACTATGGACAAGGAAAGACATCTTTCTTAATGATGTTGGAAGAAGAAATCAAAAGTAGAAAAGTTCCTGTAGTCAATATCCATTTTGAGCCTTGGCTCTGCGATTCTGAAGCAGGCATAATTAACGAATTCTTTGATACATTCAGAATAGAAGTCGGTAAATATTTGCCCCGTTTGAATGGAACAATGCAGCAATATGTCAGACTACTATTGTCTTCTATTAAATATGAGTCCAAGTGGTTGAATGTGTCCTTAGCTTCACTGTTTGGTTGCAAAAGTACCTTGAAGACGACTCATGATTTGATAAGGGATGAACTTATGAAGATAGATTGCCCCATCATAATTACCATTGACGATGTCGATCGTTTACAAGGTAAGGAATTAATGATGGTATTGAAAATCATCCGTGATACAGCTGACTTTCCGAATGTGTTTTATATTGTTGCAGCAGACAATATTCATCTTAAACGGATGTTGAAAAGTTTGAATATAAACAATCCTGATGAGTATTTGAAGAAATTTTTTAATTTAGAATTTCAATTACCTGCCAATGAGAATGTTGCCTTTGGGGAATTACTGAAAATGTTGGAAGGGAAATACCAAAATTTGGGAATAGATGAAAAAACGAGTGCATGGTATGTTTGGCAAATCCGGAATGTAGTATACATTAAGGAAGCATTTCCTAATATGAGAGATGTGTATCGTTTTATCAATTCCTACTTTCTTTCCATAGATTCAATGCAAGAGGTTAGACAATTAAATCTCTATGATTTGTTCTTGTTGACATTGATTCAGACATTGAATATTGAATATTACTTGCAATTGAGAGACAACAGTCTGAATTTATTAAATGTAGTACATTCTGGAAATGATATACTACTTCAATGGAAAGGTGATTTGAATGTCATTCAAAAAAGACAGGAGAAAGAAGCCATGGTACAAATGGAAAGAATATGCGCTAAAGATATTAACACCCCATATAAAGAAAAACGCTCAGAAGAAGTTGTGGTTCCAGACTTTGAAGAGACTATAAAGAAAACGATTATAACCCCTAATGACATATTGCCAGGCTTAATGAATCTTTTGTTTGGTCAAGGTACACAAAATGTAGCTCCTAATCGTGCTTGCCGACATAATATGTTTTTCAAGTATTTTGCCAATATAGATGCAAGCTATATGGTATCAAGAATGGAAGTTATAGATATGTTGAACTCAGACGAGAATGTATATCGTAGTAGGCTTATTGAAATGTTTGAAACTCAAAGGGATGCTCATTTTTTGTCGGAGTTTACGTATTCTATACCTTATGTGAAAAAATACAAGGAGACTGATGTTCTGAAACGTTTCTTCATCTTTATAGCATTATCCTATAAATACAAGAGAGATATGACCGACCACAGCATGATAAAGTCTTTGGCTGATTATGAAGGTTGGGAACCAAGCAGACATAAGTTGTTCAATGTGCTTGCTTGTATGTATAGAAGAAACAAACAAGTTAATGTAAAGGACAAACTATATGATTTTACTTTATTGTGTTCGACTTGTTCAAACATCAACATATTGTTGGTCTGCTTAAATATCATGTCAAACCAACTTGGCTACTTTATATTTGACAGAAAATATGTGGATGAAACAAATAGTCTATTGGTAGATAGATTCTTCAAGGAAAAAGTTGAAAAAAGCAAGGGTAACATTGGCATACAAGAAATAGACACGATTCTACAGATACAATGTGACTATGACATGAGGGAACATTGGAATAAACGTTTCGAACAGTTGATAAAGGAAGACAAGGACACTTGCTTGAATTTATTTTGCAGATTGGTGATATTCTACAATAACGGCAATATAGAATGGAATTTTCATTACAAAAGAGCCATATTGGGAGAATCATCTTTACCGGAAGACAATCTCTTATCTAGGTTAGCAGAAGCTTTTCCTGACGAGAAAGATATATTCCATTCGCTCTTAACATTACATAATCATTGTAGGAGCTTGACTGATGTATCAAATCTTAAAGATGATGCATTTATAAAAATGGCAAGTTCAAGGCAGAATAGATAGTGTACAAAGGTTAAATGCAATATTGGGCTATGAAAGCAACGATAAGAACATTTCAATCAGGATGTGGTGATTGTATTTTCCTGATTTTAGAGGATGAAAAGAGTGGTGAAAGTTTTCACATCATGATTGATTGTGGAGTTTTTACGCCAAAGATTAAGGCATTTGTAGAACATGATCTTGGAATGAGAATTGATATGCTCATTGTAACCCACTATGATGATGATCATATCGCAGGCATTATTAAAATGCTTTTAGAATTTGGAAACTTAGAAATTGGTAAGATTATATTCAATTGTTTCCAGAATTATGATGAAAATACAACCGCCAAAATTCCGACAGAAGATAAGGAACTGTTAGATCAATATGTTGCAAACATACATTTGGCACCTATTCCGAATAATACCAAAATAAGTGCTCCTCAAGCTGCGCTTCTCTGTCTGTTGTTGAAATCAAATGACAAATGGTTTAAAGCGTGGAACAGGAAAATACTTATAGAAGGTGACACTATGAATGTTGGGAGCGATACAAAATGGGGGCAGTTCTTCGTTTTATCTCCATCAAGTGAAGCATGGGATAATCTGAAAGATTACTTTGTAAAGGAATATGTGAAATGCGTTCACTCAAGACCACCGCAAGGAGCATTTGAAAATCAAGATGCTTATTGGGAGATGCTTTTAAGGATAGCTGCATCGAAGCCACAAATAAAAAAGATGATACCAATAAGTTCATCTATGATAACCAAATCGTTCTTGCAGAAAAAAGCAGCTGCAAATCCGAATGAGGCTGGTATTACTTCACCCAACAAAGCTTCATTGGCCTTGGTATGGGAGTTCAATGGAAAGAGAATATTATTGGGTGGTGATGCTATTGCCTCTCAATTGTATGAAGCGATAAGGAAGCACTATGACGGTAATCATATTTTGTTTAAAGCCATCAAGATACCGCATCATGGAAGCAAAAACAATATGAGTAATGAACTATCCCTACTAGTTGACTCTGAACACTATTTCCTAACTGGAGGAAAGAAAGATGAAGGCCCCAACTATGAAACGTTGGCGAAAATCATACTTCATCCTATTGAGGATGGAATTCAATCCCACACGGTTCATTATAACAGAATACAGAATCTTACCGAACTTCAATGTTTGATAAAAGATGAATATAAAGAACTCTTAGAAAGCTGTAAGGCAAAACTAACCAATGAAAATGAATACACATTTGAATATTGAGGATGTTGCTGGAAGCATTGTGATTCCAGTCTGGTGTGGAAGTGAAAGAGGAACAGCCTTCTTCATTTCACCAACGAAATTGCTGACAGCATTTCATGTTGTAGCAGAATATGTAGCTGACGATAGTGATATATTTATAAGTGTAAATGGCATAACTACGGAATGCACTTGTGAGGAACTGGCAAAAGGTAAGGATATTGCTATTCTGAACTGTGTTGACTATACGAATGAATGCACTTCACTTCAATTATTGGCTTCTGATTGTAGAAAAGGGCAAGTTTTGTCTATTGTCGGATATCCCGAGGAATTAGGTAATGGTATTGATGCCTTTTCGTTCTCTGTGATGAATGTCCGTACCATAACAAGTATTCCAAATCAGTTTGATATTGTTGTCAGAAGAATAGATACATTGGCATTGTCTACCTATATGGGAATGTCGGGTTCACCTGTTATCAATGATTTTGGTTCTGTTGTGGGAGTCGTAACAGACGAACTTTATAACTCTTTAGGATACACCTCGATTCATTCTGTTATGGATAGTCTGACAGAAAAAGGAATAAAGTTTGAGGCTAATGCAGATTTAGAAGACACTTCTGATTTCGGACAAGGAACATGTGTTAAGTATATCTTGGAAGCGCAGGAACAGGCAGGAAGTAGATATTCACGTGATTTACAAGTTGATGATAAAGATACCGAAAGTATAATTTCGAGGTTTGCTGGTATCGGATTTGATGATGACTTGGAGATAATTGCAAATGACTATAAGAAATTTTCAGAATCAACAAGGGAGGTAAAGAAAAAGGCAGAAATTGAAAAGTTCAAAAAACAGTATGTTGATAATCAGATTATAACGAATGAATTTGTTGAAGGACTGTATCAGTTGAAGAATATAAGAGACAAGTCATATTCTGAGTCATCTGTGCATTTGTTTACAGCAAAAGAAAGAGAACAAATATCTGATATGATTTCCAAGGCGAAGGAATATCTTCGGATGCAAAAGTATTTGGGTAAAAAAGGTTTGGCTATCGTTGGTGATGCAGGATGTGGCAAGACTTTCACTTTGTGTAAAATTTCCGAAAAGTTGTGTAAGAAGGAAAATGTTTATTTGCTTTTTGGTACCGATTTTTCTGGCAGTGAAATGCCTTTGAATACCATTTTGAGAAAATTAAAATGGAAACAGCCTAATTCCTTTGATTTGCTCAATGATAAAATGCAGAAAGAAGGGAAATTCGCTATATTTATTATTGATGCCATCAACGAGGGCGCAGGAATGTATTTTTGGCAAGAGAAACTTCCAACTCTGGTGAATCAAATTAGAAAATGGAGCCGAATTAAAATCATTGTATCCATCAGAAAACAAGCTGTGCAGACTGATGTTCTAAATGAGACAATAGAAGGTTTTATTAGATTATCGATTCCTGGGTTTAGAGATGTTAGAGAAGCTGTGAAGAAATTTTTCGAACATTATAATGTCGATAAAGAAATTGATGATTTTAATCAGATACAGTCATTCAGTAATCCTTTGTTCTTGAAAATTTTTTGCGAAGCCTATAGTGAAGCGTACTATAGAAATTCTGAATCTCCTAATATCATAGAAATATACAAGAGCTATATATACAAGCGAAACCATGTTGTCTCTGTAGGGGCTGATGCAGACCCTCGTATGAATTACACAAAATGCCTTTTAGAAAAAATTGCATATTATTCTTTGTGGAATCTACAATGTGGTGATATACCAAGAGAAAAAGCGAAATCTTACTCATATCGTATGTGTCCATACAGGAGATGGAGCAATGATTTGCTCAACAATACCCTTAGGGCTAATTTGTTGATGGAATACAAAACGTATGATGGAATGGAGTGGATAACATTTGAATATGACAGTATGGGAGACTATTTGAAAGCAGATGTTCTTCTGAGACATAAGGTTGACGATTATTCGAAACTAAAGTTTCTATGCCGACTTGTTGATTTTACTACTGCAGAATATCAAACAAGCACAGATAATACGAAAATATTCAACTTCATAAAGGCATTTCTGTCTATTTGGAATCCTCCTGTGGGATTATGGCATCATAAAGAGATTATTAATGGTAAATTGACGGATTTGTTTATCGAAAGTTTGGCTCTCAGAAATGTTGCAAATGACCTTATGCAAACAGACGGAACAATAATGGAGGAAATTTTGGATGCTAATCCCAATTATCTACAGCCAGATGTATTCATTAATTTGTTGGAAAGTCATAATGGATCAGTGATAAGTGAGTTTCATCAAAAATTACTTTCCATGAGGATGAGCGAAAGAGATACGATATGGTCTGCATCTGCAAATTTTTTATATTATATTGATGATAAGGTGAAGCGATTATGGAATAATAATGGAATCAACAAGAAGTCATTGCTTGTTTTTGAAGTTTGGCTATTAAGTGCTTCTTACCCAAGCGTGCGTTTCCCTGCATTAAGGCACATTGTAAATCAGTTAGAAGAAACAAATTCTGTAGATGAAGTTTTATACCTAATGAGTGTTTTCAAAGATGTGAATGACCCTTATGTTTTGCAAGGATTGTATGCTGCCATCTACGGATATATTGTAAGAAAAAGAAACTGTAATTTGGCCATCAGTAAGGTAATTGTTGAAATTCTGTATCCTAAGCATGGCCAAGCTCCTAATGATTTTGTTTTACGCCATTGGACGCTGAAGATATTGGAATGGCAGTGGCATCTTTCTTGTGATGATACATATTGGAAAGCAGCTCAACCTCCATATGATCCACCTATCAGTAATCCTTATGAAAATATTCCAAACGAAGATATTCCAGAAGATTTTTTTGGGACAAATCATGGCGCAGATAGTTTGCACCGTTCCTTGTTTATATGGGATTTCTATCGTTACACTATGGGAGGAAATACATCTGACGACTTGGACAAGTTTATTGGAAAAGATGAAAAGCATATTTCCATCATGGATACAGCAAAAGCCATTGCGTTGCTGATAAAAAATAAATATGGATGGAATGAAGCTTTGGATGAGTATGATAGCAATGTACCATATGAATCAAGTCATTTTCATAGAACGGAACGAATAGGAAAAAAATATCAATGGATTGGTTTGAGCGAGGTATATGCTTATCTGTTAGATACCTGTAAACTTTGCAGAGACCGATGGTCGCAAAAAAAGGATTTTAGGGCAGTCAACTATCCTTGGTTAGTTTCCAATCGTATTTACTTGGACCCTTCTTTAAGAGAAAATGATACCTTGGACGATGTAGTCAAAGGTCTTTTTGATGAGTATCCAAAAGATTCTACTATGGAGCAGAGTATGAAATCTTGGATTGATGATGAGAAATGTATGCCACCATTTAATCCTATTCAACTTGATCGTGATGGGGGTGAGTGGGTTGTACTTCAAGGATATGATACAAGAAAAGAAAAGGATGATGTTGAAAAAGAACAAACACGAGAACGTTTCTTGTATTATAACACTTGTCTTGTGGACTTGAAAAACAAGTCAATTTTTGCAGAATGGGCAAAAACTGCCAATTTTTATGGAAGATGGATGCCAGAATCAACTGGGTCTATTGATTTTCTATGGAATGACTATCCATGGGCGAACACATACACGTCTTCTATATATGAGGATGGGTATGTTGATGAGAAGATACCATGTGATGTAGAATTGACATACGAAGCAGAGTTGCAGGAGGATTTTAGAGGTATTCAAAGTGAAGAAAATATTGCATCGACAGTTTATGCTCCATGCCGTGATATAATGGATTCGCTTGGGCTTTATACGGCAGAGCGTGGAATAGTAAGAAAGAGTGATAATGGAGAAATCGTAGCAATAAATAGATTGATTTTAGGTGAGAGTTTCCATGGACTGCTCATTAAGAGAACATTTCTTAATGAATACTTAAAGAAGCAAAGGAAATGCCTATTCTATTGTCTTCTCGGAGAAAAGAACCTTATCTCTTCTCCACATTATCAAATTCTAGTTCGACATGATTTAACAGGTGCGGCTTTGTATAAAGATAATGGTGTTGCAGAAATGATACAGCCTTTGAGATTTGAACCAAAAGAGGAACCACAAAAAGAGTCTGAAGGGGAAGATGAATATGGTTTAGGGATGCCAATTGAAAAATGGTTAGCCATGCCCAAGCAAGGTTCAAGTGCTATCATTGATAGATTAAAAGAATTGGCTGAGTTGTCAAAACAAAATGGAGCAAAAGAATAATAAAACTATATTGATATAATCTTTCAAACAATGAACACAAACACTCAAATAGACAAGATAGATAAAGTTCTTTCGAAAATTTCGGGCAAAGAGATGAAAGCTTTTGTGTGGCAGTATGCAGCCACGCATGAGGACTTCGCTACCGCTTTGGTGGAAAAATATTGAAAGCCGGAGCGTGGTAACTCAAAGAGCAGGTGGAGGCTTGCTTTGCCCATGCTGGTGTGTCGGGCAAACGATTCGGACAACCCCAACTGGACTGTGGAAGATTCCACTGACCTCAACTATGGTCTGCGTGTGTTGGAAGGTTGGATGAAGCAAGCGCATGTTTATATAGAAGGCAACAACTATGCTTATGCTCATATTTTCGCCTCTTCTATTGTCCTCAGTGGTGCCAACTACTCAGATTGGTATATCGCTGACTATCCGAAACAGGCTACTCGCATGAAAAAAATTGTGCGTGATGGCTTTGAGGTGGCAATGGAGACATTGCCACACGACCCATCCAACTGGCGAGAAGCCTTTGTGAAGACATTGAAGCAATTGAAGTCTTATGGTTGGGAGATTTTTAAAGGCAAAGGGGCTTTTGACCTTGATAAAGCCATCAAGGATATCGAGAATCTATTGAAGAAATAATCTCTTTTGAATGAAGGAAATAAAGTTATTTGATTACCAAGAGGATATGAAGGAACGGATTGAGAAGGCGTTGCGCCTTCATCGGTCCGTAATGGCACAAATGCCAACTGGTACGGGAAAAACGGTTCTACTCGCTTCGGTCGTAGAATCGTTTTTGAGGGAACATTCTAATTGCAATGTTTGGATTGTTGCCCATAGAAGGGAGCTGGTTTCTCAGATTCGAGAAACTATTCAAAGAGTTTTTTCTAAAACCCCATCCCTTCTTTATAAGGATTTTTCGAACCACCCTGTCAATTCTTCGAAAATCACCCCGTCCCTCTTTACCCTTAAAGAGAGCTCCACCTCTCACCCCGACCCTCTCACCCTCAGGGGAGAGGGAGGAAACCGCCCTACTCGGTGCTCGGAACCGCTACGCTCTAAGGTTGGCGGACCATCAAAGGTCTCGCCAGATTGTGCGGGATGGGACCGCCTGGGTGCTGCTTGCTTGCGGGCTGCTGATGGGCTTGCTGCAACTTCTGCCTCTTCTGTTAATCCTACTTCTGACATGATGCCGATCAAGGCAGTGTCGATACAATGGTTGTCGAAACACTATGACGAGATAGAGGAAGAACCGGGAATGATAGTGATTGACGAGGCGCACCATGCGCTTGCCAAGACCTATAAGGGAATGTGGGATAGATTCCCGAATGCTAAGTTCCTGGGACTGACGGCTACACCTTGCCGATTGAATGGCAAAGGATTCACGGATTTGTTTGACGTATTGGTGCAGTCGTGGAGTGTTCCTGAGTTTATCAGCAAGGGAAGATTGGCGACATACGATTTTGTGAGCATCAAATCGGATGGTGTGACGCAACGGCTCATCGACTCCTTGCAGAAGCGAGGAGCAGATGGTGATTATCAGAACAAGGAGATGGATCGGGTTTTGAACAAGAAACCGAGCATTGAAAGGCTTTATAAAAGTTTTGAGAAGTATGGCAAAGACAGGAAGGGCATCGTGTATGCCATCAATATCAGTCATGCTAATGCTATTGCCGAGTTCTACAGAGAACACGGCATAGCGGCTGTTGCTATTGATAGTAAAACGCCTAGTTCTTTACGAAAAGAACTTATTGAAAGGTTTAAAGCTTCTAATACTTCTCAATATTTTTCTAAAATCACCCCGTCCCTCTTTACCATTAAAGAGGGCTCCACCTCTCACCCCGACCCTCTCACCCTCAGGGGAGAGGGAGGAAACCGCCCTACTCGGTGCTCGGAACCGCTACGCTCTAAGGTTGGCGGACCATCAAAGGTCTCGCCAGATTGTGCGGGATGGGACCGCCTGGGTGCTACTTGCTTGCGACCTGCTGATGAGGTTGGCGATAGACTTGCTGCTACTTGTTCGCGGGCTGCTGATGGAGTTGCTGATGGACCTGCTGATGGGACTGCTGATAGGCTTGGCGCTACTTGCTTGCGGGCTGCTGATGGGGCTGCTCCTATACAAGTATTGGTGAATGTGGACATCTTCTCGGAGGGTTTTGACTGCCCGGATGTGGAGTTTGTACAGTTGGCTCGTCCTACCTTGTCGCTTGCCAAGTATCTGCAGATGGTAGGAAGAGGATTGCGAGTAGCCAGGGGAAAGAAGAGCTGCGTGATGATAGATAACGTGGGATTATACCGGGTGTTCGGATTGCCATCACAGGTATGGAACTGGAATGCTATGTTTGAAGGAAAGCTGAAAGTTGGCAAGAAGAAGGAGACTGCCAAGGAAAGAGCGTTTTTCCTGGGAAGTGAGGAGCAAGAGGGGCATCAGGATGATTCTGATTCGGAAATGGAGATGGTGGTGAGCCATGAGGAGTTGCTCCAGACGCTGCATTATCGAGAGTTTGTGGACAGAAGAGGGGAGTTTGCCATCATCAAGCTTCCTGATGGGAAGATGACGGTAGTGAACCGGCAGGGAGAACAAGTCTTGGAGCCAGGCGATTACCGTGACATGAAGCTGTTGGATGGCAACATCCTGTTCTACCGACATCGCAGAAAGGAGGTCTGCTATTATGACCTGTTGTCTGGAGCTATTATTGACGATGGTCCCAATGTTTACGATGTTCCAAAGGTGGTTACGCTAGAAGGTTGGGAGTTCATCAAATATGGAGATGTTTATATGTCTCGCACCTACGAACATTTCTCTTGGCCATATTGCTCTTCCAAATATGACCTGTTCAATTTTGGGGATTACCTGATATATCGTTATAATTATTTAGTAGATAGTGGTTGCCAGGAATGGTACTATTATGAAGGAGGCAATGGCTTGATGATGAAGGCTACTATAGATAGTAATCGAGTATGTTTCTTGCGTGGTGATTATGAACATGTGTATTGGAAGTGTGCCACTCTTCGTTGTGGTTGTATCGTGGTTATGGACAGCAAGCAGGACTACTACCTGGTGGATTCATATTTGAAGAAGACCTATATTGGATGCAATAACCCAAAGAATGAAAATGAAGATCTTCATATTGTAATGCCTCGCCTTGGCAAGAAATACTATGATGAGATGATGTTACAGGAGAAGAAAAAGGAAGCAAGCGAGATGATTCTTTTGCATGAAAAGTCTGTAGCAGGACATGTGGAATTATATCAGGCTGGAAAGAAATGGGGCATAAAAGTGGATGGCAGAGTTGTCGTGCCACCCCTTTATCGCAGCATAGCGCAACCTGTTGGTGCCTATTGTGCCTTTGAAGAGATTCCAAGATATTGGGGTATTATGACCTTAAAAGGCAAGGTGATAGTTGATGCCAAATATGAGAAGGTCGAGATTCGTGATGGAGGGATCGCCGTGGTAACTGATATCACGGGAAAAACACAGACCATCCATCTGAAATGATCTATTATAGGGGCGTCAGTCTGAGGATATTAACAAAAAAGAGTGTGTCATGAATTTATGATACACTCTTTTTTTTATTCTGTTTAATTACATCTTCTTTATCCGTTTGCGATATTTCCGAAGAAATCGAATGAGGCATCCCAATCCTTCCAGACTGGCTCTCTGCCCAATTCCTTCAATCTCGCATTGATTACCTTGGCGGTACGCT
>ERZ1034847.284-NODE-284-length-25397-cov-5.581130_pt1 | contig 25397 bp, 19 predicted proteins | sample MGYA00520633_ERZ1034847 | MGnify/ENA primary metagenome ERZ1034847 (study PRJEB33766, sample SAMN09781732) | gut metagenome | biome: gut microbiome | host: Homo sapiens | place: Madagascar | study: EMG produced TPA metagenomics assembly of the PRJNA485056 data set... | reverse complement strand
AGTGAAAGAGGAGGCGGGAATTTCCAATGTGAGACCGGTATCAGAGGAGATTTTCTCTCTGGAATCTCTGACGGTGGACGGACATGTGAAAAAAGGGAACTATGTGTCCAGCCATTTGCACCTGAATATCACGTATTTACTGGAGGCAGATTCGGAAGAGCAGGTATCCGTAAAAGCCGATGAGAACAGTGGAGTGATGTGGTTCTCTCCGGAAGATGCTTTGGAGAAATCTACGGAACCATGGTTCGTGGAACATATTTATTCAAAACTCATTAAGAAAATGGGTATATGAAGTTGGAAAAAACGGAGAATGACCTATGATAAAATTCTTAAAGGCAGCGCCTGTCGTGTTCCTGATCGGAACTATGGTCACGGCTATTTTATATCAAAAAACTTTGTTAGGAATCTGGTTGACGACTGCCATTACCTTTGGAACCACAGCTTATCATTTTATCATGCGATGGGTGGTTGCATTTATCTACAATTCCATCATGCATAACAGAGCAGATTACAGAAAACGCTGGTATCAGGTAAGTAAATCCGAAATGAAATTATATGAAAAGCTGCGTGTGAAAAAATGGAAGAATCGCATGCCTACCTATAATCCCAGCCTGTTTGACCCGAGACAACACACCTGGGAGGAAATAGCGCAGGTCACATGTCAGGCGGAACTGGGGCATGAGACAATCGTAGTGCTCAGCTTTGTACCGATTCTGGCAGGCCATTGGCTGGGTGGATATCCGGCATTTATCATTACATCGATCCTTGCGGCCATGTTTGATATGATGTTTGTGATCATGCAGCGATATAACAGGCAAAGGATTCTGAAACTGATAAAATAGAATGGATACTTGATAGAGAAAGAGGACGGCATGACTAAATATAAGTATGGGAATCCGGAGGCTCCCATTGTTTTGATCCAACCGGTAGGAGATCATGATCTGCCGGAAATAGAGGGCGAAGTGGCACAGATCCGGAAACTGACAGCATTGGATTTTCAAATGATTGCGGTGAAAGTGGATGACTGGAACCTCGATCTGTCTCCGTGGAGATCACCGGCGGTATTCGGAAATGAGGATTTTGGCGAGGGCGCAGCCTCGTTGCTAGAAGAAATTTTGCGTTTATGCTCGGATGAAAGTAAAACCTATTATCTTGGAGGATATTCTCTTGCAGGGCTGTTTTCTCTGTGGGCATCTTATCAGACGGACCGATTTGCTGGGATAGCGGCGGCATCGCCCTCGGTGTGGTTCCCCGGGTTTCTGCCCTATATGAAAGAGCACGAGAATCAGAGCCGGGCAGTTTACTTAAGCCTGGGGGACAAAGAGGAAAAGACGAAGAATCCTGTCATGGCGACTGTGGGTGACTGCATCCGGGAGGCTCATGCGTGGCTGCAACAGTGTGGGATCCGCAGTACGCTGGAATGGAATCCGGGGAATCATTTCAGAGATCCTGGGCTGCGGACCGCGAAGGCATTTGCCTGGGTAATGAAAAATTCATAAATTTTGCTTATTGGATCGGAGGAGAGGGATATGGTAATGGAAGCTCTGGTATACATATTGACATTATTGTTTGGAGTATCTACCGTTATCATTATAAAAAATAAGAGATATAAGGTTTTACCTTTTATATGTCTGGACATCATCCTGACATTTGCTGGTTTTGCCATCACATCATTTGTTATTTTGTTTGTAGGGAATGAAGCTCTCGAAGCGCTGCTGATTATGAGCGTGTTTGGATTGTTTCTGTTTTTACTGGGTGTGAATGATATCTATGCTGTATTTTGCTGCAATCAGAAGATAGAAGCTATCTATTGCGGATATAACAGCTACCCCGGACGCTATGGTATTACCAGCTATGCACCGGTGTTTGGATACGTCTGTAACGGCACGGCTTATCATGAGCAGACCACATTGACGGTACCCTATCGCCTGCTGCGGAGGATGACAGAAGGGAACACTTATCCCATCTATATTCATTCAAAACATCCGGGAGTATGTGTTTTGAAGAGAAGAATCAGGTTCACGACAGTGATTGAATTTGGTTTTGCAATTATGTTTTTGGTAGTAGCAATTTTGTGGCAGCAATCCTGAAAATGGTACATAGGAACCCTCGGAACATGTGGACAATGCCGAATACCGGAGAAACCGGCAAATCAGTAGAAACTCTGAGGTTTGCGGAAATGTTAAGTTCCTTTGCGCAATTTCCCAGAGATGTTGATAGTACTGCATAGCTATTGCATGCTATACTTCATGCGAAAGGAGAGGTGACGGATGCAGTTAGGAAACAATATTCAGACCTTAAGAAAAAAGAAGGGACTTTCGCAGGAGAAGCTGGCAGAAAAAATCAATGTTACAAGGCAGACGATATCAAACTGGGAATTAGGAGAGACTGCGCCGAACCCGGAGCAATTAATTCTCTTATCAAAGCAATTCGACATAAGCATTGATGAATTGGTGGGAAATGACGCGATGTCATCCGGGAGTTCGAGGGAGAATAAGAGTATAAAAGATATCTATATCGGATTGATTGTTCTGTGCGGTGTCGTAGCATGCGTATGGGCATTTTCGGCAAACAGATTTCGCTATGTGGAAATACTGGGAATCACCATTGCCGGAGCAGTGGTGGGAGCATGTCTTGGCAGAGTGATCCATGGAATTTTGATGTATTTGCGAAAGGATAAAAAGAAATAGAAAGTTAGTGAATGATCATTGGCTAACCGGACGAACTCCCGGAACGAACAGAATGCCTTCCGGCAGCTGTAACGTCTCCGAGTGTGAATTCCCTAAAGAAGTGGATATAGTATCCCAAATCCGGACGGGCACGGCTCTAGGCGACATCCATGTCGCCGACCGCCTGTCGCGAACATCGTGTTCGCTCCACCCTGAATCCTGACCACTTCTTAAGGGAATATCAACACTCTCCGACAAACAGCTTCCGGAAGGCATTCTGTCCGTTCCGGGAGTCCTGTTTTCTTGAGCATTCCTGAATTTTGCTTTAAAAACATTTTTCGCAAATTGGCATAAAATTACTTTTCTGATACAAAAAACTAGAAAAAATTAAAATTTTTGTACCAAACGGAAGGGTAATTATGTTTTTGAGAAAATAATACTGTTTTCAAATGCAAAAAGCTATGTTTTTGTACTTTTTTGGTGATTTTGGGGCACTTTGGTACAAAAGCTTTCCGTAACCCAGTAGCCCCGGTTGCATATAAGAATAAGCTGACCGTAAACAGACGCCGGTACTTAGCGGGCGTACTTTGGCCGCTTACGTACCGCTGCGCTCTGTTTCCGAGCAAAGTGTGCTAGAGCACACCGCGATGTCAGCGTTTCTTATATGCAATCGGGGCTACGGCGATCTGAGAAATACTATTTAACTAACTTACCAGTTAACGAGGCTTAGACTTACTTCCGGTGTTTATTCTCTAAAGCTGCTTCCACGAATCCCTTAAATAACGGATGGGGTCTGTTGGGTCTGGACTTGAGCTCGGGGTGTCCCTGGGTGGCTACGAAGAAGGGATGCTCGGTAAGCTCGCACATTTCCACGATACGTCCGTCAGGGGACAGACCGGACAGACGAAGACCGTGTTCGGTGAGGACGGCACGATAATCGTTGTTGACCTCATAACGATGACGATGTCTCTCGGAGATATTCTCCTGTCCGTAGAGCCGATAAGCACGGGAATCCTTATCCAGTACACAAGGGTATGCACCCAGTCTTAAGGTACCGCCGATATCCTCAACACCGTTCTGGTCTGGCATCAGAGCGATCACAGGATGTGTGGTGTTAGGATCCAGTTCCACACTGTGGGCATCCGTATACCCGATGACATTTCTTGCATATTCCACGATTGTCAGCTGCATTCCCAGACACAGTCCCAGGAAGGGAATCCCATGGGTTCTTGCATACTGGATCGCCAGGATCTTGCCTTCGATACCCCGGGAACCGAAGCCGCCGGGTACCAGGACACCGTTGCAGTCACCTAACAGTTCTTCCACATTTTCAGGCGTTACCGTCTCAGAGTCGATCCATTTGATGTGTACGGTCGCATGATTGGTGATACCGCCATGCTTCAGAGCCTCCACGACACTGATATAGGCATCATGCAGAGAGACATATTTTCCGACCAGAGCGATCTGCACTTCATCGGTGGGATGACGCAGATCCTCTACCATCTTCTTCCAGTCTGCCAGATCCGGTTCCGGACAATCCAGATGCAGACATTCACAGGCTACCTGTGCCAGATGCTCTTTTTCCATAGCTAACGGAGCCTCATACAGATATTCCACATCCAGATTCTGCAATACATGACTCTGAGGTACGTTACAGAACAGAGCAATCTTGTCCTTGATGGACTGATCCAGAGGATGCTCACTTCTGCAGACGATGATATCCGGCTGGATGCCCATGCCCTGCAGATCCTTAACACTGGCCTGGGTAGGTTTGGTCTTCAGTTCCTGAGAAGCACTCAGATAAGGAATCAGCGTTACATGGATCAGAATGGCATTATCATGGCCCACCTCATGCTGGAACTGACGAATGGACTCCAGGAAAGGCTGGCTCTCGATATCACCTACGGTACCGCCGACCTCGATGATGGCGATACGGGTCTCATCATCCGTAAAATTGCGGTAGAAACGGCTCTTGATCTCATTGGTGATATGAGGGATGACCTGTACCGTACCTCCGCCGTAATCACCACGACGCTCTTTCTGCAATACGGACCAGTATACTTTACCGGTGGTGACATTGGAATTTTTATCCAGATTCTCATCGATGAAACGCTCATAATGTCCCAGATCCAGATCGGTCTCTGTACCATCTTCCGTGACGAATACCTCGCCATGCTGGATCGGGTTCATGGTGCCGGGATCAATATTGATATAAGGATCGAATTTCTGCATGGTTACCTTGTAACCTCTTGCTTTTAACAGTCTTCCCAGGGAAGCTGCGGTAATTCCTTTTCCCAGACCGGATACGACTCCTCCGGTCACAAATACGTACTTTACTGCCATAATTTTCTCCTCCTTTTGATATACAAGAAACAATTTATAAAATAAAAAGAGCGAGGAACTCCCCTTGGGGAGCACCTTCGCTCAATAACTGCCATAATTTATAGTAGAATGACAAAATGTTTAGTTGTGATACAGCTTCTGGTTCTGATAATGAGGTTCGCATGTCAGATTCACACCTAATTTGCGGAAGGTATTCATGTCGATCTGGGACAGGATCACGCTGGAGTGCACTTCGGAACCTTTCAGGTTCTTCAACTGCTCCACAGCAGCTTTCGCAGTATCATCCGTAGCTGCACAGATGGAAAGCGCAATCAGTGTTTCATCCGTATGAAGTCTGGGATTGCGGTTCCCCAGGTAGTTCGTCTTCAGATCCTGGATAGGACCGATGGCGGTAGGTGAGATCAGCTGTACTTCGTCCGGAATGCCGGCCAGAGCCTTCAAGGCATTTAATAATAATGCGGAAGAAGCACCCAGCAGAGTACTGGTCCGTCCGGTGAGGACTCTGCCGTCCGGAAGCTGGATCGCAGCTGCCGGTTCCCCGGTGGTCTCTGCTTTGATATTGGCTGCACTGACTACTGCGCGATCGTCGATGGTGACACCTGCCTGCTTCATCAGAAGCTCAAGCTTTAAGATCTGGTCGTCACCGGCGGTACCCTGGCGCTTCTGGCACAGAGTGTGGTAGTAGCGGCGGATGATTTCCTGTTTGGCGGCGTCGCGGACAGCTTCGTCATCAACAATACCGAAGCCTGCCATATTGACACCCATGTCAGTAGGAGATTTGTAAGGGCAGCTGCCCATGATCTTCTCAAACATAGCGCTGACTACGGGGAAAATCTCCACGTCACGATTGTAATTGATCGTGGTCTCACCGTAAGCTTCCAGATGGAAGGGATCAATCATATTGACATCGTTCAAGTCTGCGGTAGCGGCTTCATAAGCCAGGTTCACCGGATGCTTTAACGGAATATTCCAGATCGGGAAAGTCTCATACTTGGCATAACCGGCCTTGATGCCTCTCTTGTATTCGTGATACAGCTGGGAGAGACAGGTAGCCATCTTGCCGCTTCCGGGTCCGGGAGCAGTCACCACCACCAGAGAACGGGTGGTTTCAATATAATCATTTTTACCGTAACCCTCATCACTTACGATAAAGGGGATATTAGAAGGATATCCGGGAATGGAATAATGACGGTATACCTTCATTCCCAGAGACTCCAGCTTTTTCTGATAAGCAATGGCACTGGGCTGTCCGGCAAAGCGGGTCAGACACACACTGCCTACATACAGGCCGTAGCCGCGGAATGCATCGATCAGACGTAACACGTCCAGATCATAGGTGATGCCTAAGTCGGAACGAACCTTGTTTTTCTCAATGTCTGCTGCATTGATGACGATGACGATCTCAGCCTCGTCCTTCAGCTGTGCCAGCATGTTGATCTTACTGTCCGGATGGAAACCGGGCAATACGCGGGAAGCGTGATAATCATCGAACAGCTTGCCGCCGAATTCCAGATACAGCTTGCCGCCGAATTTCGCGATGCGTTCCTTGATCTTCTCAGACTGCATGCTGAGATATTTATCATTGTCAAAACCTATCTTGTACATTGTTGATACCTTCCTCAACTGATCTTTGCAACTAAAATCCCATGATGTGTCTATTATAGTTTAGTGTTTCCCAAAAATCTACTGGAAAGTAAAAAATTTTTTGGAAATCATTATTATATCTAACAAATTTGGGCAAATAATCACATAATGAGCAATTTTAAACAAAGAGCTCCTTTCCTATAATGAAATTGTAATAAAACAGAACAAAAAAGTTCTGAAAAAGCAAAAAACTATATACGGGAGGGACGCGTTTTGCAATACGGTTATTTCGATAATGAAAAAAGAGAATACGTCATCGACAACGTGGCTCTGCCCTGTTCCTGGACAAACTATCTGGGTGTCGAGGACATGGCAGCGGTCATCAATCACACGGCGGGAGGTTATCTGTTCTACAAAACTCCCGAGTATCACAGGATCAGCCGTTTCCGTGGGAATGGGGTACCCATGGACCGGCCGGGATTCTATGTATACATCAGAGATAATGAGAAGAAGGATTACCATTCCATCTCCTGGCAGCCGGTGGCCAAGGATCTGTCCAAGGCAAACTACCGCTGCCGTCACGGACTGTCTTACACGGTCTATGAAAGTGAGTATGATGGACTGGCATCCTCACAGACGATGGTCATTCCCCGTGGGGAGAATGTATTGCTGTGGGACGTAAAGGTGAAAAACACCACAGATGCCGTCAGGGAGCTTTCCTTATTTACTTACATGGAATTTTCTTTCCATCACATTATGATCGATAACCAGAATTTCCAGATGAGTCTGTACTGTGCCGGTTCTTCCTACGAAGACGGTATCATCGAGGAAGACTTATTTTACGAGGAAAAAGGGTATCAGTATCTGACGGCCAGCTTCACACCGGATGGTTATGACTGCGTAAGAGACAAGTTCTTAGGGGTGTACGGCACTGAAGATCATCCTGCGGGATTGGACAGAGCAGTTCTCTCCGGTTCCACAGAACTGGGAGGCAACCACTGCGGAAGCTTACAGAAAAATTTCAAACTGCAGCCCGGTGAGGAAGCCCGCTTCGTGATCATGCTGGGAGAGGGCAATCGCGAAGAAGGCAGAAGGATCCGTGTAAAATACAGTGACCTGAAGAGAGTGGATGCGGTCTACACCGATCTGGCAGCTTATTGGAAACAAAAATACGATGCACTGCAGATCAAGACTCCGAACGAAGGCATGAATACACTCATCAATACCTGGACACTGTACCAGTCGGAGATCAACGTCATGTTCTCACGCTTTGCATCCTTTATTGAGGTCGGAGGTCGTGTGGGACTGGGATATCGTGATACGGCACAGGATGCCATGACAATCCCGCATTCCAATCCGGATAAATGCCGTGAAAGAATCGAACAGCTGTTAAAGGGTCTGACCACCACAGGATACGGTCTGCACCTGTTCTCACCGGAATGGTTTGAAGAAAAGACCGGGGACAAACCGTTCCAGTCACCGACGGTGATCCCGGAGCCGGACAAACAGAGCATGATCCACGGAATCAAGGATGCCTGCTCCGATGATGCCCTGTGGCTTGTGGGTGCAGTGGTAGAGTATATAAAAGAAACAGGCGACCTGGATTTTGCCAGAAAAGAGTTCACCTACGCAGATACTTATGTATTGGGAAATAAAGTAACAGAGAGTGTATATGAACATCTGAAGCGGATTCTGGACTTCAGTGCTGAGCAGGTCGGCGACGACGGAATCTGCAAGGGACTTCGGGCCGACTGGAATGACTGCCTGAATCTGGGCGGCGGTGAGAGCGCTATGGTAAGCTTCCTGCACTATTGGGCATTGCAGCATTTTATCACGCTGGCAAAGATCCTTGGGGAGAGAGAGGATGCGAAGCATTATCATCAGCTGGCAAATAAGGTAAAGGCAGCCTGCGATGCAGTATTGTGGGATGGTGACTGGTACATCCGAGGCATCACGAAGAATGGGAAAAAGATCGGCTGCAAGGAAGACGCAGAGGGCAAGGTACATCTGGAGTCCAACGCCTGGGCAATTCTGTCCGGCGTGGCAGATCCGGAGAAGAGTGCAAAGACGCTGGAGACCATCGACGAATATCTGTATACACCGTATGGTTTACTGCTGAACACTCCTTCCTATACGAAGCCCGATGATGATATCGGATTTGTAACGAGAGTATATCCGGGTCTGAAGGAAAACGGAGCTATTTTCTCCCATCCCAATCCCTGGGCATGGGCAGCAGCATGTGTCTGCGGCAGAGGCGACCTGGCAATGAAATTCTACGATGCGCTGTGTCCTTACTGGCAGAATGACAGGATCGAGATCCGGGAATCCGAACCCTATTCCTATTGTCAGTTTATTGCAGGCAAAGATCACACAGCATTTGGCAGAGCAAGACATCCATTCATGACAGGCAGCGGCGGCTGGTCCTACTTCAGCGCTACCAGATATATGTTGGGAATCCGTCCGGATTATGACTGCCTGATCATCGATCCCTGCATTCCGGCAGATTGGGAAGGCTTCTGGGTGACCAGAAGATGGCGTGGAGCAACTTACAATATTAAGGTGGAAAACCGCAGCAAGGTGATGCATGGGATAAAAGAGATCCTTGTGGACGGACATAAGGCAGATAAAGTACCCGTATTCCGCGCAGGTACGGAACATGAAGTATTAGTCATTATGTAAATGATGCCAGGGTCAAAAGGTCTAAGCCCACATGAGCTTGCTCATAAGTGGGTGAAAGACCTTGGGACCGGAGCGGAGAAGTGGTAGTGCGTAGCACGGAAAAAAGCAAAAAAAGATAATATATAAGGAGGCAGCATTATGATCAAATTTGGTACCGGTGGTTTCCGAGCCGTCATCGGAGAAGATTTTACGAAGGAGAATATCCAGATCCTGTCCAAGGCACTGTGCGATAAGATGAAAAAGGAAGGTGTGGAGAACTCCGGAATGGTCATCGGTTATGACCGACGTTTCCTGTCCAAGGAAGCCATGCAGTGGGCAGCAATGGTATTCGCGGCAGAAGGGATACATACAAAACTGATCAATAAATCTGTACCGACACCTCTGGTAATGTTCTATGTGATGAAGCATGACTACCAGTACGGTATGATGATCACGGCGAGCCATAATCCGGCAATCTACAATGGCGTTAAGGTATTCACCTACGGCGGCAGAGATGCAGACGAGAAACAGACCATGGAGATCGAGCAGTTTATCAATGAGGTGACGGATCTGCCCGTGAATGAAATGGATTATCAGAAAGCACTGGAAGCCGGACTGATCGAAGAAATCTATCCTTTGAATGAGTACCTGGACAGCATCATTGCCGCAGTGGATATGGAAGCTATCCGTGAAGCGGGACTGCGCGTGGCACTGGATCCCATGTATGGCGTCAGCGAGACCTCTATTAAGACTGTGCTGATGACTGCGAGATGCGAGGTGGAGACTATTCATGAGCGTCATGATACGTTGTTTGGAGGTAAGCTGCCGGCACCTACAGCAGACACGCTGCGTGCTTTACAGAACTATGTTCTGGACAGAAAATGCGACATGGGAATCGCAACCGACGGTGATGCGGACCGTATCGGTGTCATCGATGAAAAGGGAAACTTTCTGCATCCCAATGACATTCTGGTACTGCTGTACTATTACCTGATGAAATACAAGGGCTGGCACGGCCCCGTAGTCCGCAATATCTGCACCACTCATATGCTGGACCGCGTGGCAGAGAGCTTCGGTGAGAAATGCTATGAGGTTCCCGTAGGATTTAAACATATCTCTGCGAAAATGTATGCAACGGATGCTGTCATCGGCGGAGAGTCATCAGGTGGATTGACGGTTCGTGGTCATATCAAGGGTAAGGATGGTGTCTATGCATCTGCATTGCTGGTGGAAATGCTTGCTGTCACCGACAAAAAGCTTTCTGCGATCATGGAAGAGATCCATGCGCAGTACGGTAAGCTTGCATTGGAAGAGAGAGACTACCGCTTCAGTCAGGAGAAAAAGGAAGCGATTCAGAAGCATCTGCTGGAAGAAAAGAAATTGCCGGAGATTCCCTACGAAGTAGAGCAGATTTCTTACCTTGACGGGGTAAAGCTGTATTTGAAAAACGGTGGATGGATTTCTGTACGGTTCTCCGGTACGGAACCGTTGCTTCGAATCTTCTGTGAGATGCCGGAAGCGGAAGATGCAAAGCAGCTTTGTGAGATCTTCGAGGATTACTTATTGCTGAAAAAGTAAATGGATTATCATAATTTGGTGAAAGAGATGGTAACACAGTGGAGAACTGTGTTATCATCTTTCTATATACAAAAATTTTCTGAGGGGGATGTTCATGAAGACAAAAGAAAAAATCTGCAGACGGAAATCCTTGCTATGGAGTATGCTTTTCCTACTGTTATTCGGCTGGTTCCTGCCGCTGCTTCTGACTAACGGCATCATGAGCATTATGGCTACACGGAAAGTACATACCCAGATCGATCGGTCCGTGACGACGTCCATGGAAAAGGCGGCAGAGATCATGGAGCTGCAGCTGGCAGAGAGTGAGACCGCATCCAAGAATGCTTCCTATCTGAACGTGATCCGGGAAGCATATCTGACGTATCAGGATGGCGGAAACAGACGGGATTTCCAGACAACCGTATTTACCTTCCTGGAGCAGCAGTATATGTTCCATAAAAACTGCCAGGCTGTGAACCTGGTATTCCGGGAATATCCCGATGATATCTATTACACCTACAATAACAGTACCGGCGGAACCTATCGTGACATCACTTATTTCAAGACCTATGTGGCAAAGGATCTGTTAGAAGAGATGGATGACCTGGATACCCGGACGGAACTGCGCAGCTACGACGGACGACTGTATATGATCCGTAACCTGGTGGACTCCAAATTCCACCCTTTTGCAATCCTCGCGATCGAATTGAACGAAGAATCTCTGATGGAGAGTTTAAAAAGTGTCTGGGGTTATGAAAACGCTGTGGTCTATCTCGACGGCACACATGCTTTAAGCCTGGAGGGGGGCGACAGCTTGCACTATGGCGAAGAACAACAGAATCAGCTTGCGGAAAATGGCAGCTTTATAGAGCATGCGAGCGGCAGGCAGAACCCTTATGTATATAAGAGGCTGAAGCTGTACCATTCCACGTTAGATTGTGTGGTAGAACTGGACCGGTCGGCAATCTATGCAGAGATTAAGACAATCCGCTATGTTTACGGAATTCTGGCGGTGTTTGCACTGCCGCTGGTATTCATTATTTATAATTTCCTGAATAAACGGGTCAACAGACCGGTGCAGGATCTCATTAAGGTATTTGATGTGGTGAGAGCCGGGGAGTACGGCACCCAGATAGAGAATATGGCAAACAGCGAAGAATTCTATCATATGGAAGAATCCTTTAATTATATGTCATCCCAGCTGAAGCAGCAGTTTGATAAAATCTACATGGAAGAGATTGCTCTGCGGGATGCAAAGATCATGGCATTGCAGTCACAGATCAATCCCCATTTCCTGAATAATACATTGGAGATCATCAACTGGGAGGCACGCCTGAACGGTAATATGCGTGTCAGTCAGATGATTGAGGCACTGTCCACCATGCTGGAAGCCACCATGAACCGTAAGGCGAATCCTTACAATACTGTGGCGGAGGAGATGGAATATGTGGATGCATATCTCTATATCATCACACAGCGGTATGGCGAGAAATTCACCTGTCGAAAAGAGATAGATGAGAGCCTGTTAAACTATAAGATCCCACGCCTGATCGTGCAGCCCATTGCAGAGAATGCCATTGAACACGGCATGAGTATTACCAGAGAAGGGGAACTGGTGATCAGACTGTATCGAAAGCGGGAAGATCTGTTGTGTATCGAGATTGAGAACAACCGCGCTTTAAGTGAAGAAGATCAGGCGAAGATACACAAGCTGTTAAATGAAGAACCGAATCCACAAAAGGAACACCGTGTAAGCCTTGGAATCCGTAATGTTGACCAAAGACTTCGCATGATGTACGGTTCGGAGTGCGGATTGTTCATCAGTAATAACAAAAATAATCATACAGTTAGTACAATTTTGGTCAAAATTGATGAAGGAAGACAACAATAATAGGCAAAAAAAGCCAAAGGCAACAATTTTGATTTTCCCCCATTCATACTATTATAAAGTTACAACAGATGAAGAACATCTGGAAAACAAAATTTGGGAGGTATAGTGTATGAAACGATTTATTGCGGCAATGCTGGCAGGTACCATGATTTTTTCTCTTGCAGCATGTGGCAGCCAGCCGTCTGACGGGGGCGTAGAGACGACCGGCACAAAAACAGAAAGTACTACAAGCTCCGAGGGAACAACAGCTACAGCAAAGCCTGTAGAACTGAATGTAACCACCACTTTCGCAGGTGAAGACGGTAACGCACAGAATTTCAAAAATGCTGTAAAGACATGGTGTGACGAGACCGGTAACACTGTGGCAGATACCTCTGCTACTTCTGATGAGACCTTCAAGACCAGAGTAATCACCGACTTCGAGACAGGCTCCGAACCTGACGTACTGTTCTTCTTCAACGGAGCAGATGCAAACAGCTTCATCGAAGCTGACAAGGTAGTTTCTATTGATGAGATCCGCGCAGAGTATCCCGATTATGCATCTAACATGAATGATGATCTAATCACCGACTCTCTGGTAGATGGCAAAAAATACGCAGTTCCCGTCAACGGTTTCTGGGAAGCAATGTTCGTGAACAAAGAAGTCCTGGACGCAGCAGGCGTAGAAGTACCCGGCGCTGATTACACCATGGACATGTTCAAGGAAGACTGCCAGAAGATCAAGGATGCAGGATACACTCCGATTGCAGCAGCTCTGGGCAACATCCCTCATTATTGGTGGGAGTATGCGATCTTCAATCATGACACACCTGAGAATCATGTACAGGTTCCCGCAGGAATTGAAGATGCTGCTTCCTGGGTAGACGGTATGCTGGATATCAAAGAACTGTATGAACTGGGATATTTCCCTGACAACACCTTATCCGCAACTGACGATGAGACCTTCGCTATGTTTGTAGACAGCAAGGCTGCATTCCTGATCGATGGTTCCTGGAAGGTTGGCGGTATTGTAAGTGCATGCCAGTCCGATCCCGAGGATGCTTCTACCCTGGATGCTGACAAGCTGGCTAACTTTACCGTTACCTATGTACCCGGCAATGGTGACAGAAAGGCAACCGATCTGATCGGTGGTCTGTCCATGGGTTACTACATCACCAGAAAAGCATGGGAGGATCCCGACAAGAGAGCAGCAGCTGTTGATTTCGTAAGCTACATGACCTCTGATGAATTAGTTCCCGTATTTGCACAGCATACCGCAAGCGCTCTGAAGAACGCTCCTGCTGTAGACGAGAGTCAGTTCAATGCATTGCAGATCGAAGCTATGGATATGATGTCCGGCGTTACTTCCCTGACCGGAGCCGTACAGGACATCTTCATGGGTGACTGCCGTGTAACCACTTTTGACGGTATGCCCGAGATCGTAACCGGCAAGCTGGATGCAGCTGAGGCAGTGGAAGAGGGACTGAAGCTGTATCACGCACAGCAGTAAAATAAAAAAGATTTCTTGTTCAGCCGGGGGATAAAACCTCCGGCTGATTTCAACAGGAAAGTGAATGGAGGAAGCATATGGGAGCAAGTATATACAAGAATAAGAAACCGGCAATAATTTTCCTGATCCCCGCCTTTCTTTTCATGATTGTCTATTTGTATTACCCGTTCTTACAGAATATCTGGAATAGTTTTCAGAATATACGACAGCTGGGAAGCAGCGGTGAAGGATTCCTGGATCCCTGGTACAGCAACTATGTAGAGATGTTTCATGATGAAGTTATGTGGATTTCCCTGAAAAACACACTGATCATGATGCTGGTTACGCTGGTGGGTCAGGTGGGAATCGCTATTGTCCTGGCATTGATGGTAGATAATATTACACACGGGAAACACTTTTTCAAGACGGTATACTTCTTCCCTATCGTGATCTCTGCTACCGCACTTGGTCTGTTGTTCAACCTGATCTTCCTGTATGACAAGGGTATGCTGAACCAGATCCTGGAAAAACTGGGTAAGGTCGGACTGACAGACTGGAAGGGCGAAGGGATCGCACTTTTCACCATGATGCTGCCGGTTATGTGGCAGTATGTAGGATTCTATTTCGTGATCCTGATCACGGGACTGAATAATATTTCCGATGAATTGTATGAAGCAGCCAGAATTGACGGAGCTTCTACATTCCAGAAGGTAAGATACATATCCATACCACTGTTACACAACGTGATCTGTACCTGCAGCGTTCTGGCAGTCACTGGTGCCCTGAAAGTATTCGACCTGCCCTGGACCATGTTCCCGAAGGGAATGCCTTTAAAGAGCACCTTCCTTACCGGAACCTACATGTACTATCACACCATGGAGACTAAGAATGTAGATTACGGTTCCGCACTGGCAGTACTGATCGTAGTACTCGGCATTGTACTGGCTAAGGTGGTAAATGCCATCTTCAAAGAAAAAGATTACTAGGAGGGAAGACCATGAAGAAGAAAATATCCGTTGGATCCATATTGGTATACCTTTTCCTGACCATCTGGGCTTTTACTACGATCTATCCGATCATCTGGGTCATCCAGAACTCCTTCAAGGCGAAGGATAAGATCCTTGCAGATTCTTTCTCTCTGCCGGTGGGGGATCTGTTCACCACAGCCAACTATCGTAAGGCATTCGGTAATCTGAATATCTTCGGAGCTTACCGCAACAGTATCTTCATCTCCATGATGGTATCACTGTTAGTAATTCTGTTAGCGGGTATGGCAGCATATGCACTGGCAAGATATTGTTTCCGGGGAAGCAGCTTCCTGTATTCCATGGTAGTGTCCGCTATGATGTTCCCGGTATTCGCCACCATCATCCCGGTGTTCTCCATGGAGACCTCCTGGGGGATCGTTAATACCAGCAGTTGGGGGCTGACCATGCTGTCCGTGATCCTGCCGCAGGTAGCCGGTAACCTGGCATTCTCCATCGTAGTGTTGTCCGGGTACATGAAGAGCCTGCCGCTGGAACTGGAAGAAGCAGCGTACATGGAAGGCTGTAATGCATTCCAGATTTATTTCAAGGTCATCATGCCGTTGACCAAGCCTTCTTTCGCTACGGTAGCTATTTTCGCATTCCTGTGGAGCTACAATGACCTGTTTACCCAGATGTTCTTCCTTCGCCGTCCGGAGATGCGTACCATCACAAGACTTTTGAATGAACTGACCAGCCAGGAAGGAACGAACTACGGACTGATGGCAGCAGCCGTTACCCTGGTAGTTGTGCCGGTCGTAATTGTATACATTTTCTTACAGAAATATATTATAAAAGGAATGACAGCAGGTGCCGTTAAGGGGTAGAATATTGTTATAAAAGCTAATGAGAGGAACTGCTATGTACAAGGTAGTAATTATTGATGATGAACCGCTGATCGTGGAAGGATTGTCCCGGAGTATCCCCTGGGAACGTTGGAATTGTAAGGTCGTGGGATTCGGCTATAACGGAATCGAAGGGATGGAAGTGATCCGCAGGGAGAAGCCTGCTATCGTCATCTCCGATATCAGTATGCCGAAAATGGACGGACTGACCATGATCGCCGGTCTGAAATCAGAATTCCCGTACATGCAGGTGTCTATTCTTACGGGGTATCGTGAATTTACATATGCGCAGGAAGCTATCCGGCTTGGGGTGTCGGCCTTCCTGCTGAAACCGTCCAAGATGGACGAGTTGTATGAAGCTATTGAGAATATGACAGAGAAACTGAAGCTGTTCCACATAGAAGAGGAACAGCCGGAAGCTGTCACAGAAGAAACGGAGGAAGAAGATTCCGTACTCTACAATAGCGAAGCCAATAATTTTGTAGTGACGAAAGCACTGGAATATATCAAGGAACATTCCAGAGAGCGGATTCAGCTGTCGGATGTGGCGGATCACTGCTATGTGAGCCAGTGGCATCTGAGCAAGCTGTTGAACAAGCATACGGGCGAGAATTTTTCCGTCGCCCTGAACAAAGCACGTATTGCGGAAGCTAAGGAACTGTTGCAGGATCCTTCCCGCAGAATCTATGATATCGCAGAAGAAGTGGGATTCCAGGATCTGGCCCATTTCTCCCGGGTATTCAAAAAGCTGGAAGGAATCTCAGCCAATGAGTATCGAAACACCTTAAGCTGAGTCTGTGACCGTCTATAGAGTTCCTTATGCATGACCTTTAGAGCGTGCAGGAGGAGACGAATATGAGAGTTTATTGTGCGAAGAATTATGAGGAAGCATCTACACTGGCGGCAGACCTGATCGCTGCACAGATTTTATTAAAGCCGGACAGCGTGCTGGGACTGGCAACAGGATCCACACCCATCGGTGCCTATCAGAGACTGATTGCAAAATACGAGGCCGGAGAGTTGGATCTCTCTCAGGTGAAGACCATGAATTTAGACGAATACAGGGGGCTGGACAGCGAGAATCCTAACGGATACCGCTACTTTATGAACCATCAGCTCTTTGATCATGTAAATATAAAAATAGAAAACACCAATGTTCCCGACGGTAAAAAAGATCCCGCCCAGGCATGCGGTGAGTACGATGCCATACTGGAGCGTATCGGTGGTATTGATTTACAGCTGTTAGGGCTTGGGCATAACGGACACATCGGATTCAATGAGCCTGCAGAGGAGTTTTCCAAGACCACACATTGCGTGGATCTGAGTGAGAGCACCATCGAAGCGAATGCAAGATTTTTCGATTCTGAAGATCAGGTGCCCAGGCAGGCATATACCATGGGTATCCAGTCCATCATGCAGGCGAAGATGATCCTCATTATGGCATGCGGAGCAGATAAAAAAGAAATCGTAAAGAAAGCATTCTGGGGACCGATCTGTCCTCAGGTTCCCGCTTCGGTATTACAGCTTCACAATAATGTGATTCTGGTAGGCGACGAAGCCTGCCTTGGCTGAAGTTAAGGAGGGGACAAAATGGCAGCAGAGGGTGCGAAACAAATAAAAGAAGTAAAAGGACTATTATATACTGCGGATTATGAGTTCCGTCCGGGCAGAATCCGCATCGAGGGAGACCGGATCGCAGAAGTAGACTTCTGTACCAAGGGAGAGTTAAGTGAAGCAGAACGCGGGATGCTGGTGCTGCCCGGACTGGTAGATATCCATTTTCACGGAGCAGCGGGATATGACTTCTGTGATGGGACACAGGAAGCGTATCGTGCCATTGAAGCCTATGAGAACAGCCACGGGATCACCAGCATCTGCCCTGCGACCATGACGCTGCCGGTAGAACAGTTAAAACAGATTCTGACAGAAGTGTCGGAAGATAAGCCGGACAGCTTAGTGGGAGTACATCTGGAAGGCCCTTTTATCAACAAAGCAAAAAAGGGTGCCCAGAAGGAAGAATATGTTATCCCTCCCAGTGCGGAAGTGCTGAAGGAATTACAGAAATGCGCAAAAGGACTGGTAAAGCTGGTATCCATTGCACCGGAGACAGAAGGAGCCATCGACTGTATCCGGGAACTGGGGAAAGAGTTTCATTTCTCTATCGCACATACTATGTCGGATTATGACACTGCCGTCAAGGCAATACAGGCAGGAGCCAAACATATTACCCACCTGTATAATGCCATGCCCGTACCGACCCACAGAGAACCTGCTGTAGTGGGAGCCGCAGCGGATGATCCGGAAGTCATGCCGGAGCTGATCTGCGACGGTATTCATATCCATCCCTGTATGGTAAGGAATACCTTCCGGCTGTTCGGTGCACACCGTATGATCCTCATCAGTGACAGCATGCGTGCTGTAGGTATGGAGGATGGACAGTACACCCTGGGCGGTCAGGATGTTACCGTGCGTGGAGCCTTAGCTACCCTGGCAGACGGAACTATTGCGGGAAGCGCCACGAATCTGTATGACTGTATGTGTAAGGCTGTGGAAATGGGAATCCCGAAGGAGCAGGCAATCCGTGCGGCTACCATCAATCCGGCAGTCAGCATCGGAGTCGGGAACAAGGTTGGATCCCTGGAAGCAGGCAAATACGCGAATATCGTGATTGCCGACAAAGAGTTGCATCGCCGTCAGGTCATTCTGAAGGGCGTGCTTCTATAACTGTTTGTTGTGAGTGTTTGTTGCAGGCAGGTGCCCGAAATTCGTTTCTTACGGATTTCGGGTGTTTGTCTGCATATAGATCACAAAAATATGCTGTCGGAGAGAATTCCACAGTATGTGTCAAACGAATCCTATTTCGGAGAAGTGACGGTATTTCGGATTCATGGATAAATAGTGTGATATAGCCTGCTTTTCATGCTTTTTTCACATTTGTGCTATTGATTTATCCGCAGGTTATCTCTATAATAAAATAGATTGTAACTATTCAGAGCCATATAAAACTGCGTTCTGCAAGGGGCTAAATAGTTACAATAAATTTATTGTCTCGGAATATGAGAATATTAAATATAGAAAAAATAGAGACAATAAAATAAAGTAGAAAATGGAGATGACATGAGAATATTATCTGAATCATATAATAACGGCTATGGCTCCGGTAACGGCGGCAATGGCAACGGTGCTCCCGGTAGCGGCAACAATGGCGGGAACGGCAATAACGGTAACGGAGGCAACGGAAATCGTCCGCCAAGGCGTCCAAGTATCCTGATGATGATCCTGTCCGGTCTGATGACAGTGATCGCCATATTGATGTTATATAATGCATTTTTCGGAACCGGCAACGGTACGGAGGTGTCTTATACGGATTTCCTGAAGGATCTGGAAGCGGATAAGGTAGAAGCAGTAGAGGTAAATAAAGAAAGCGGTGTGATCACGGTACAGCTGAAAAAGGAAGCGGCAGCTACGCCGGCACCTGACAGTTATGTGACCTTTTATGGTATTACCCAGAAGGCAACGCAGTCTAAGACGGTATATTATACGATGCTGATGGAGGATCTGGATACTTTGACAGCCAGATTACAGGAGCATGGTGTGACGGGTACCCGTATCAGCAGTAATACCTCCAGCTTTTTGATGGAGATTCTGGTAACGGTAGTATTACCTGTAGTGCTGATCTGGGTCGTAGCCGGATTCCTGTTCCGGAAAATGGGCGGCAGCGGCGGTCCCATGGGTGTCGGCAAGAGTAATGCCAAAGTATATGTACAGAAGGAAACCGGTGTTACTTTTAAGGATGTGGCCGGCGAAGATGAAGCGAAGGAATCTCTGGTGGAGGTCGTGGACTTCCTGCACAATCCCCAGAAATATTCCAAGATCGGCGCGAAGCTTCCCAAGGGTGCCTTGTTAGTGGGACCTCCCGGAACCGGTAAGACTTTGCTTGCTAAAGCAGTGGCAGGTGAGGCGCATGTGCCGTTCTTCTCCCTGACAGGTTCCGACTTTATTGAGTTGTATGTAGGTGTGGGCGCCAGTCGTGTCCGCGACCTGTTCAAGGAAGCGAACAAGAATGCTCCCTGTATCGTATTTATCGACGAGATCGATGCCATCGGACGAAGCCGTGATTCCAAGTACGGCGGCGGCAACGAGGAGCGGGAACAGACCCTGAACCAGCTGCTGTCCGAGATGGATGGTTTCGACAGCTCCAAGGGTATTTTGATCCTGGGTGCTACCAACCGTCCGGAGATCCTGGACAAGGCGCTGTTACGTCCCGGACGTTTTGACCGTCGCATCATCGTGGATAAGCCGGATCTCAAGGGTCGTGTGGAGATCCTGAAGGTACATGCCAAAGATGTGAAGATGGATGAGACCGTAGATCTGGATGCTATTGCACTGGCGACCAGCGGTGCGGTAGGTTCCGATCTCGCCAATATGATCAACGAGGCTGCTATCAATGCCGTCAAGGAGGGCAGAGAATTCGTCAGCCAGAAGGATCTGTTCGCAGCAGTGGAACAGGTACTGGTAGGTAAGGAGAAAAAGGACCGCATCATGAGCAAGGAGGAGCGTCGTATCGTATCCTATCATGAGGTTGGTCATGCGCTGATCAGTGCCCTGCAGAAAAATTCTGAGCCGGTGCAGAAGATCACCATTGTGCCTCGTACCATGGGTGCGCTGGGGTATGTCATGCAGGTACCGGAGGAGGAAAAATACCTCAACACCGAGGCAGAACTTCGGGATATGCTGGTAGGACTGGTGGGCGGACGTGCTGCTGAGGAAGTGGTATTTGATACCGTGACCACAGGTGCAGCCAACGATATTGAAAAAGCTACTTCTATTGCCCGTAACATGATCACACGATACGGTATGAGCAAGCGCTTTGGGCTCGTGGGCCTGGCTACCGTAGAGAGCCAGTATCTGGAGGGAAGAACCGCGCTGAACTGTAGTGATGAAACGGCAGCAGCCATTGATGAAGAAGTCGTTGACATGATCAAGGAGAGCTACGATCAGGCATTGCAGATGCTTCGCGAGAACAGAGAACTGATGGATAAGCTAGCAGCGTTCCTGATCGAGCGTGAGACCATCACCGGTAAGGAATTCATGGAGATCTTCCGCAAGGAAAAAGGATTGCCTGAGCCTGAGGAAGAGAAGAAGGACGCAGCGGAAGGCACTGTCGATCAAAATGCCGAGACAAAAAAGGCTGAGACAGAGAGCACCGGAACAGATGCAGCGAAAGCAGAGGAGGCTACAAAGGGAAAAGCGATTGATGTGACGATCGGTGAGCAGGTCATGACCTCCACGGATCCTACATTTAAGCCGCTTGCTTTTGAGGACAGTCTGCAGGAAGCAAAAGAGCAGACAACTGTGGAAAAGCCTGAAAACAAGACCACGACTTCTGCAGAATCGAAGGATTCCAAAGATTCCAAGGATCCCAAGGATCCTATGGATCCTCCCCAGGGACCGGTAGGACTGTTTTCCCACGGAACACTGTCATAACGGAAAATAGTGATGTTGTAAACATAAAGCCTTTTTGAGAGGCACAAATAAGAAAAATTATGGAAAAATGCCTTTAATTTAAACTCGAGTTTAGATTAAAGTCATTTTTGGGATGTAAGCGATAAAATAAAATTAGGAAAGTATAACTCCGGGTTGATTATTTTATAAGAATGCTTTATCATAATAAAGTGCCGGGAGATTCCCGGACAGACTGCATTATCAGTCAGATTGTAATGAGGAGGTAATATCGAAATGTTAAAACAATTATCCATTTACGCTGAAAATAAAAAAGGAGCCCTGCAGACTATGACCAATGCGTTGTATGAAGCAGGCATCAATATCTGGGGTTCTGTTACCAACGACGGTGCGGAGTACGGAATCAACCGTATGGTTGTCTCCGATCCCGACAAGGCAAAAGAGGTCCTCACAGAGAAGGGCTACCTCTGCCGTTTCGTGGATGTCCTGGCAGTCGAGATCGAGGACAAGCCCGGCGCACTGAACACCTTGCTGACCGCACTGTTAGACAGCAATGTCAATGTGGACTACACCTACCTGTCCTTCAACCGTGATTCCTCGACTCCTGTCATGATCCTGCACACCGCAGATCCCGAGGAAGTAGAGATCTGTCTGAAGGCTAAGGGCTTTAAGATGTGCTAGATGCAAGAACCCATAAGGAACAGAAAAACAGTACACTCGTAAAAGGGTGTGCTGTTTTTTTATCCTTGAGCTTAAAAATATATAGAAATTGGTCAGAGAATCTATATCCTGGGTATGTTATATGCTATATTGGAAAGAATACGATTAAGACTTATAATGGGGATTTGCGCAGAAAATAAGTAAAAACGAATGGGGATTTGAGCAATAATAGGGTTTACATGAACGGGGATTTGCGTTATACTTTTGATGGGAAGGTGGAATGCTATATGGATAAGCCGGTTTTTAAAAGAAAAATATATAATGAAATACGTGAGTGGAAGGAGAACAGAAGTGACAGGTATGCACTCCTGATAAAGGGCGCAAGACGAGTTGGAAAATCAACGATTGCTGAGGAGTTTGCCAAAAAGGAGTTTAAATCATATATTCTAATTGATTTTGCACATACCAGTAAGGCGATTATTGATTTGTTTGATGATACGTATGACTTAAACTTTTTCTTTTTACAATTACAGCAGCTAACGGGAATCCGGCTGTATGAGAAAGAGTCGGTAATTATTTTTGATGAAGTCCAGCTGCTTCCAAAGGCCAGGCAGGCAATTAAGTATCTCGTCGCAGATGGGAGATATAAGTATATTGAAACAGGCTCTTTATTATCTATAAAAAGGAATACAAAGGATATTTTGATTCCCAGCGAGGAACACAAAATATCTATGTTTCCCATGGATTTTGAGGAGTTTTTGTGGGCAATAGGAGATGAAATATCAGCGGAAACAATCAGGCACCTCTTAAAAAATAAAAAGCCGGCAGGAAATGTGATGCATAGAAATCTGATGCGTATCTTCAGACTGTATATGCTGATTGGCGGAATGCCGCAGGCTGTAGAAACATATAGAGAGAAAAATAATCTGCAAGTGGTAGATGAAACGAAGAGAGAAATTGTAGATTTATATGAAGAAGATTTTACAAAGATAGATGGAACCGGTCTCGCAGGCGATATTTATGATGCAATACCTGCGAATCTCAGCAGTAATGCTTCAAGATACATCTTGTCCAGTGCAAGAGAAGGGATTCGTTCTGAGAAGGTAAGAGAGTTGATTCCGGATATGCTAAGCTCTTATACAGTAAATATTGCATATCATGCGAATAATCCGGCTGTGGGAATGTTATTGGAAAAGGATGCCGGACGGTATAAATTGTTTACTTCAGATGTCGGTTTGTTTATCACTTTGGCATTTAAGGACAAAAACTACACGGAGAATATTATATATAATAAGCTGCTTTCGGATAAACTGGATACAAACTTAGGATATCTGTATGAAAATGTTGTAGCACAGATGCTGACAGCAAAAGGTAATAATTTGTTTTATTATACGATGGAAAGTGAAACCTCAAATCATTTGTATGAGATTGACTTTCTGACTTCGGTTGGAAATAAGATCTGTCCGATCGAAGTGAAATCAGGTAACTATAGAACACATAAATCACTTGATGTATTTTGCGACAAGTTTAGTAATCGCATACGTGACAAATATATTGTTCATACCAAGGATTATAAATGGGAAAACGGAATTCATTATATTCCAGTATATATGGTGCCGTTTTTATAAAGAAAAAACGGTGTCTGCAGTTGCTGGCGGACACCGCTTTTTCTTTGTATCCCCCTGAATGCGCTCTGACGGGTGAAAGATGGTCAAATTCCTCTTACTTGACCAGGTCATTTCCCCGACCCACAAACAGAATCATCCCCGTATCCTGATCTTCGATCACATAGACAAACGGCCGGTCGACGATAAAGGTATAGGTTTCTTCCGTTTCCATGGCGGCGGCCCCGGCAATCATGATATCTGTTACGGCAGCAGCCTTTGTACCGTTCTCATCCACAATCACTTTTGCCCTATGGGAAACGGAAGACACAGCAATATCATCTGCAATCCTGGAAAAATCTGCCGAAGTATAGGCTGACCGGATGCCAAGGCTCTTCAAAATATCGTCAAGCCCGTTAATTCCCTGCTCATCGGTGAATTTCGGAAGCTGCATTGTCTGTATTTCTTTATCATCCGCAGTATCCAAAGAATCGATCAAAGCCTGCTTTTCATCATTACTTAAGGCATCGAACAGAGCGGAGATGGTATCACCTTCTTGGGATGGGATGAAAACCTTCATTACTACGGAACAGCCATCATAAGGAAGCGTGATGCCCTTGATCAATCCGGTGTCGATATAAGAGAAACGCTCTCCATACAGATGCATCATAGGTATGGTGGAATCGCCGTTAGTTCCGTGGAAGATATCATCATAAGTATCCTCTTCTACAAACGGTGTCTGCCATTTCCCTTCAAAATAAACAGCATTTATGAGCATCATAACGGTAGCGGGCGGAAGTTCATCTACGATGGAGGGAATCATCTGATTGGTATGTCCCGATACCCAGCCGTTCACATCCTTCACAACCTGATCCGCCTGATTTGTGAAGTCTGCTTCGTAGATTTCACCATGGTAATATGTCTTTGCCGGCAGCAGGAAATCGTCGGAGATATTTGCTGCCCATTCCTTTTGATCTGTCATCCAGATGGAATTGGCAGTATTGACAAATGTCTGCTCGGACCATTCTTTATTCAGATAGCTTTGCATTTCGTGATTCCACTCAGAAAGATCCGCGATACCAAGTACTGATTCCAGTTCTGTTTTCGTATCACTTCCGGCACCCTGATCCAGCATGGACAGTGCACTGGAAATACTGTAAGGAGAATAGAAGCAGTTGCTGTCTTTTGGCAGGGCATCATACAGGGCAAATGCAAATTTGTTGACGCCGTTTTTCAATTCCTCATAGGAATCGACCGGTGCCGGCTTCGCGCCGACTGCGATATCGCTTCCGAGTTCTTTGACGGCAGAAGACTGTCGTGCGATACCGGATCCGCCATCGATATTAGTTTTTCCGCATCCGGACAGGCCGGCACACAGACATGCACTGAGGAATAGACTGAGTAATCTCTGATTCATAATAACCTCCGTTTCTGAGCATTTATCGTGAAGGGGTTCACTCCAATATCTGAGAAAATTATACTTTATATCCATCCGGTTGAGCAATACCAAATTGATATCACCTTTTTCGAAGAGACTCTTTATAGATATCCAGTGAATTCGTGAAATTATTCTCTCATTGACGGTACAATTATATTTGGTATACTGGTATATGTACTATATAATTTATTG
>ERZ1034847.281-NODE-281-length-25577-cov-8.344722_pt1 | contig 25577 bp, 49 predicted proteins | sample MGYA00520633_ERZ1034847 | MGnify/ENA primary metagenome ERZ1034847 (study PRJEB33766, sample SAMN09781732) | gut metagenome | biome: gut microbiome | host: Homo sapiens | place: Madagascar | study: EMG produced TPA metagenomics assembly of the PRJNA485056 data set... | reverse complement strand
TTCTCATTTTGCTACTCCCATTCCTTGAATCATCTTCATTCTCAAATGTTCCGCGATGTGCTCCCTGACGGATTCCTCTGGAAATGGAATTTCAAGGGACCGTTCCAGAATCCTATTTGTGATCCTCTCATCGTATTTCAATACTGATATCTGACAGTTACTTGTGAATATAGTAATTTTCCTGTCAACATACCGCCCGTTGATAATGCTATAGAATCTTTCGTTAATCCAGTCCTTTCCAGAATCAGTGCCGAAATCGTCAATGATAAGGATTTCTGTTCTGGATAAATCATCTATCAACTTTCCCTCTGCATTCTCTTTGGCCCCCCATGTGTTCTTGATCTCATCAAGGATTCTAAGGGATGTGGTAAATTTTACAGGCTTCTGGTATTTCTTCATGATTTCATTTGCCAAGCTGCATACTGTTCTGGTTTTCCCAGAACCTTTTGCGTTCGAGAAAAGATATAATCCTATTCCTTTCTTCTGCATATCAGGAAGGTTTTTAAACCAATAATTTACTGCCTGAGCCGCCTGAGAAAATACTTTTCGGCTCTCAACGTTCAAATATACACTTGACTTCAAATCGTTGAAATTTGAGCCTTTAAACACGCTTGGAAGCTCTGCGAATTTCAATTGATTTTCAAGGATTGTTCTCTTTCTGATTCCGCAAGGGCATTCCTCACAATAAGGAATACCGCTTGCATCTCTTATCCATTTCCATCCGCTGTCCCCACATTCAGGGCATTCAAGCGAACGGGGTGTCTGATTCTTCTCCGTTCCATTCTCCAAGTGGGATGATTGGTTCGACATTTCTTTGAGCTGTGCCAGTTCCATTTCGCATATCCTCCCTATTGTGGTATTTATTTTCGAGTATTTTTAAGAAGTTGTTTGGTTTCACAAACCATTCAAAACTTATCATAAAATCAGTTTTCTTTCCCATGAGGAAATCGCTGTTTTGTACATTTTTCAACGCTTCCATTACCTTGTCTATTCCGTATTCTCGGATTCTTGCTTTCAGCATTTGCGTTCGCCTTGCTGTCATTCTTGCGATTGGTTGAATACCGAACTGCTGAAGCTTATTCCATTCATCAACCACTTTCTGCACATCACCGGGTTTGACTAAATCTTTTTCGCAAGAAATCTGTTCTGGAATTTCCGGCACGCATTCTTCTTCTGACAATTCTTTCTGACGTTTTCTATGCTCGGCAACTCGTTTTCTTGTCTGCTCTCTGATTTTTTCAAGCCCGTCAATGTTCTGGTGTTCTTCCCATCCGGGAATTGAAAGCATTGTTCCGTCTCTGGTTATCATTCCGAACTTTTCAAGAATTGTAAGCGCAAGTTCGATCACGCTCTCGTCAAAGTCCAGCTCGTCAGCCAGCATCTTGTTTGTATATGGAATATTCTCTGTCAAAAAAATAATTCCGTTTGAATTACAACGCCCTGCCATTGTCAGGAGCATCATCCAGATCAGCACGATATTGTTTCCCTCTGGAAGTTTTCTGATATGCCGGATTTTCTTGTTGTCGAACATATCTATTTCTAATCGAATCCAACTCACTTTTGTCATTTAGCCACCTTCCCGTCTAGTAAGGGCGTTTCCACCCTTACCACATTGATTTTCGAATGAATTTCTCCATTAAAGAGTCCATCCAATTTTCTGTGTGCTTTTCACAGGTATCATCTCCCTCTATCAGGATGCCTTTGCGGTCACACAGCCCGTTGTCGTTTTCAATACAAGTTTTGCATGTTTTATCTGCCATTTTCCTCACCCCAATCTAATTTCTGCCCACACCTGTTACAATAATTATTCATGCCAATATATGCATGATGTACCATACTGGAATGAAACATATCTTCAGGGTTATCGCTGTTGCATTTAGAATCTACATCGTCATCCGAAAAACCAATAATATGCAATCCACATGACGGACAGATGCAAGCATATAAATTAACATCGTAGCATTCGTCGTATTCTACAACCTCGTATCTCACTTTTCTGCGTATCTGCTTTTTTAACGCTTTAACTGCTAATTCTAATGCTTTACGATATTCAACAATTCCTGGAACATTTGTCCAGACCTTTTTAGCTAAGTCAATGCGTTCCCGTAAGTTTTCAATTGCTTCTTCTGGTTTCATATTAATCCTCCCATTTATTCACATACTTTAAAATAATCTAAAACTTCACCGTTTTCTTTTTTGCCTTGCATATCTTCTGCCGCATCTTCAACACTATTAAATTTACAAGTACATATGTGTCCTTTTGTTAAATTTACAAAAGAATATGTACCATCTAATTTATTTCACATAATCGAAACCAATACATTATCTTTTTCTCTCATCACTAGATACACATTATTCATTTTCTAACTCCTTTAATTTTCTTTCAGCTTCTTCACGGGTGAGGAATACTGTTTTGCCAATTTCGCTCATTGGAAAAGCTCCTGTTATTGAACCGCTATAATTTTCATAGTAAAATATGATTTGATCTTCTATATCTGGCTCAACATAACTATCGCAATATCCATATGAAAATGCTTTTATTTCATACGATTCTGGATATCCAAAATCGTTATCCCATACCGTATCTCCAACCTTACACGACAGCCTCACAAACAAGCCCTGCTCTTCTGCATCTTTGTAAGATTTAAGTTCTTTCAGCAGTTCTGCAACATCTTTCAACCAAGATAATTCCCCATTTTCAAAACAACATCCATAAGTATTTTGATAATACGGGCATCCAACCGCTTCCTTCCCGCTAATATAATCTCTTAAATCCTCGCCAGTTCCACAGACAATGCGTTTATGCTCATCATTCCTATGCATGAAGTTTTCGTGGCCTGCATAGCAATCACCTATAGTATCCTGGCTGGCAACGCATTTAAGTGCCTTTATCATATCGTCAAGTGTTAATCTCTCCATCTGCTTCGCCTCCTGTAATTTTTGCTAATACAAGTGTTCCAACCTCGAATCCATGCGAGACTAATTTTACTTCTCCAATATTCCTCTTCTTTCTCCTCCGGCAGTGGCTTCAATGGACACCAATCAGGCTTGCCTTGACAATATCCATATTCACAATCAATCTTCTTCATGAGACTTGCGCCTTTATCGTCGTCTGAGATTGAACAACATGCTTCAACACCTTCATCTGATTCATAACAGAATCTACAATCTAAGCAATTCTCTGGTGTATCTATCACTAACACTGATTTACTCACCTACTTCACTTCCTCTCAACATTAGGCTCAAAGTATTATATCCCGGACAACTTCTGACTCCGTTTCTGGTATCTCTTAATAATGCGCAATAAGGATATAATGCCACGACCTCATAGACGTGTTCTGTGGCATCTTCGCCACGCTGGTCTATGTATTTGAAGCACTTTCCCGGTCTGAGGAAGTACCTTGCACATACATACGCTTTTGTTCCAAATCTTACGCTTGCACTACTCATTTGTGTTCCTCCTGTAATAATTCTGGATTGTCGAAAATGTTTCCAATAACTTCAATTTCATCGCAACATAGTAAATATTCAAAATTCGATCCGTAATTTTCTTCACCATTGGTCGCTTTAAAATCTAATTCAGAGTTATCCCAAACTATCTGATAAATATGTTCTTTCCCATCATAAACAAGCCAAACAACATCGCTCTCCCAGATCCTCTTACCGTTCTTGTCAGTCTCCCCCGTGAACTGGCAGAGGGTTTTTGGATCAATTTCAATCTGTACCATCTGATTTGGGAGTCCCCAGTCAGTCATTCTCTCTTTCAAAATATAGTGATGTTCTGGTACTGGTTTCCGTTCATAGTCCTCTTTAAAACAATAGGTTGTTTCAGATATTTTGTAATAATATCCCTCAACCCATTTACCATTATCTTTCCGCTTTGCCTTGAAAAGAATTTCTCTCATACGTTCTGCATCTCCTCTACTTGTCCCGATTCTTCTAGCCAATTTTCAACACATGGTAGGCAGATATAGCAACTGCACCAACCTTGTCCATCTACTATCGCTCTCTGATTTAGCATTCTTTCGCCCTTAGGTATCTGCTTTTCACATACACAGCATAAATGAGAATTTCTTATTTTTACGATTTTTTCTGTTAGATTGGATTCTGAGCCATCCATGTCTCCTGCAAATATCTGGCTATCAATATGCATCTCTTCTGGATATTTCATTCAATTCCACCATCCTTATAAAAACTGCTTTCCAACATGCCGTCCTTTATTAGCTGATATAAGATATCCAGAGCGGTTCTCATATCACTATATCTGCAATTTGCCCTTTTATGTATTCTTGGGTCGTCTTTTCCCCAGTCGATTATATCGAAGCAGATATCACTTACAAAAATCATCTTACATCCTCTTGCAACGCACAGATAATAACATTCACTATCTCTCGGGATGCCTTTGCACCGCTTGAATCCGTATTTCGCGAACTCTTTAGCTTTTACCTTTGGTGTTAGCATTAATTCCCACCGCCTTTCACGATTTTGATTGCACAGTCTAATGCAAGTTTATCTGCCTTATCTCCACAGGAACAAATACTAAGATATTTGCAATATCCACATTTTTGATCTGTGCAAGCTACATATTCCTTTTCTTTTATATCTTTGATTTGTCTTACAACTTCATCTGCATCAAATGCCGTTGGCTGTTTATTAACACAATCAATAAACTCTTTCTGGTCAGAACTAATACTTGTGCCAATTTCCCAAATTTTGATGTATTTAATTAATTCGTCCGCATCAATCAGTCTCATATTCCTTCCACACCTCCTCGAACACTTCTATGCATTCATTACATGCGCCACATCTTTTAAGATATCCCTTTACTTTTTCTTTGCTTAATCTTCCTGAAATATTTTTGTCGGATTTAATATCTCTACATAAATCGCCTTTTGTAGAGTGCTTTCCAGAATATCTTTTTGCTAACCAAGATTTAAAATCTTCCATGTCATATTCAATTGATGCATAATCCGGACATTCCTCTGCATATTCATAACTGTCCATATCATCACATTTGCACTGGCAGGAATCCTGTTTCGTACAGCAGATACAGCACTCTGTTTCGCCGTCCGGACGGTCTAATTTACATCTTCCCATTAATCCAGTCTCCCTCCTTTTCGAAGTAAATGTATCTGCTGTTCTTCTTGACCGGCTCTGATGTGTTAATACCGTATTTTATCAGCAGACCTTTCCATCCTTTTCGAAAATTGACCTTTCCATTGATTATTCCATCCATATCTCAGAATCAATATAAATAACAATCAGATCTTCTTCGAGTGCAGTAATCTGTGTGACTGTATTTTCTTTTATCTTTTCAAAAGTGTCTTTTGTATAGTATCCACAATTTCTGTTTGTAGAAAATATAAGTTCACAGTCGTGCTCGCCTCTGACTTCTACCATTGTTTTCTTATCTATAACGTCCAATAACTGCTTTACTGTCATGTTTAGTCCTCCTCCCGCATGATTTCCTTTACGCATTTTCTACAGTAACAGCCTTCAATCCCCTCTATCTTGTATAAGAAGCACGCCCAGTGACTGTTCCAGATGCCTTTATCGCTGCATCCCTTGCAACTACCTTGCCCGTTTCCTTCACAACGCATTATTTTTAACATTTATTTGGTCTCCTTATATGGTTCTGGAAATATTTTCTTACAATTCGATTGTTTGTTCTTATATTGCTCACTCATTGGAATCCATCTGCAATTAGATGGCTCATAGATACCGTTAACATCTATACGGTCAATCGTAAGGTTATCGGAATATCCATTAGTTAAAGCCCATTGTATAAATGTATTTTTATCATTTCTCCATTCATCGCACACAACAATCCCACGTTTGCCATAAGCATTATAGTGAATGTCTTTTTCTCTATAGCACCTACTCATCATCGCTTTGTAACATCCTAACAATCTGCTTCCAGTCATTCCGTGCGTAATATTATTTTTGCTCATTTCTTTCAGATGCTCCTTGGCTAGACATCCGCATGAGTGATTTGTTTTCCTTGTTAAAACGTCCGCACTCGTTATGCATTCATTCCCACAATCGCAAGTACATCTCCACATGGCATAATGCCTGTTTCCTATTCCAACAAACTCGATTGCTGTTAATTTACCAAATCTTTCACCCTTTAAATTCTTTACTTTCCCCATTTAAACGTCATCTTCTTTCATTGGATTCGGAAGTGGCATCCATGCAATAACATCTGTCCAATCAATTTTATTTTTGCAATTTGTACAATCCGCAAGAATCCATTCTTTTTCAAATGTCCAATATGCCATCCAGCAAAATCTTCCATTTGTAACCAAAAAACATTTTATATAAGCCATTTTGATCTCTGGCAATCTCTCACTCACCGGAATCCAACCATTTTCTTTCTCATCCTGTTCCAGATCAGCAAGAAGTAATTCTACAATTTTTGAGATATTATTTTTCGAGAAATAAGCTCCGTTCCCTGTGTTTTCCACCTCATTCTTCAGTTGAATTAATCTGTCTTTAATATGGCTCATGCTCCCACCTCGCTATCTTCTGGCATCTGGAAGACCATTTTATTCATAATTACTTTACCAATAGCTTCAGCTAAAAGTTCGTTCTCTTTTGATGCTGGTGCTTCTGTGAACATCTTTCCGATATTTGGAACTGTCATTAGATTTAGTTCTATATCTGCACAAGCCTCCTGAATCATGTCCAGTACCTTGATAGCTTTTTCTTTTGTGGAATATCTTCCGACCATGAGTGAGCCTGTGCCATCTTCGACATAGATATCCTCACTATCCTTTTCAGGAAAGGCTGATACCGTGCAAATATTTTCGAAATTTACAATCATTCTTTTATCCTGACTTCTGATTAACATTTTACGTCCTCCTTGTCTTTCTCACAGAATCCCCTGTGTTCATGCACTGAACACTTAATTACAGCATTACTGTATTTCATGTATGCGAGTTTTTCTCCTGTCAATTCGCATTTGTGTTTTCTTGCATTCAGATACTTACAAGTTCCGTCACAGTAGCTCATTTTTTTGTCCTCCTCTTATCTGCCAAATTCAATATTGTTGTCTGAATAGAATTTGTAAGCATCCTCTCTGATTTTCTTAACTTTACTCATGATAATTTCTTTCGCTTTACTGACAGCTTCGTCAAAATCTTCTGTTTCAAGATCGTAGTTGTCAATGTTCAGTGTGCTGCTACTAAGAAACAGCGAATCTCCACAACCAACATATTTGTGAATAACGATTCCCAGAGAATTGCTTTTTAAAGAGAAAATACTTCCGGTTTTAAGTTCTTTGTTGTATTTTGCATTACTTTTGAATTTCATTTTGTGTCCTCCTTGTTTACTCTTTTATTCCATATTTCAACAGCTTCCTTCCAATCCCATGTGCCCGGGCAAAATTTTAATCCGCATTCGCAGCGAATACTTATCGGATAACCTCCACTGTCAGGGTCGTAAAAAGACGGCTTCCAATCTCTTTCTGGGATATACATCTCTTTGTCCGTATCTATCTCTTTTCCGCAAAACGGACAAGGTTTTAATTTATCCATTTTCCATCCTCACTTTCCCCATGTAAGCAACTGACACGCTATTGTGCAGTCCTCCATGATTTTTCAATATTCAATAAAATCAGATAATTCCATCTGACCAACTACATTGTTGTCTTGCATCCACCATAGATAGACTTCTTCGCCACAGCTCCACTTCGTATCTTTTCCACGTCTCTGGCGTTCCTGAAGCATTCTGTCAAAAGAATGTATGTAGGCCTGCTTATACTTAGGAAAGTCATACATTTCTTTTTCTCTCTGACTCTTTGATGCAAGTGGACAGCCCAAACAGCCTAACCTGTCATATCCACATCGGTACAGTTCGCATACCTGAACATCTTTCTCTCCAATGAACTGCCAGATATTCTGATCTGTCCAATCAATGATCGGATTGACTACCGTCTTCGCTTTCATCTGACAATTTTCAAACAACCTTCGAGTATCGCCATTGTCTGTGATAAGCATTTTCTCGTCAGAAATGCCAATACTTTTGCTTGCCGTCTGCCCTAATACTTCAAATGGGCTTCTGCTACTTCTCTTGCTGCTTTCAGCCCATCTAACACCTGTTGCAATCATTCTGTTTGGATTGCCACCCTCTTTCAGTTCTGAGCAACAATACCGAACGATTCTGGTAGGTGGCATTAGCTTTCTTGGAATAAGATTCCACATTGTAAGACGGTTGTTGCTTTCCTGCACATGATAGTCGATCTCGCATTTAATACCTTTTTCTGTCAATTCAGAAAACACATTTTTGATATGCCTTACTGTCTGCGGTGCATCAACAGTGGTATGCGAATTATGAACCTCGAACGGGATTCCAGACATTCTGAATAGTTCCAGAAGTACATCCGAATCCTTTCCGCCGGAATACTCACATACAAGCGGTTTGTTATAATGCTTCAGTGAAATTTCGCTTGCCAGCTTCAACCTATCTATGGATTTTTCAATTAATTCTTTCACACGCCATACTACAATTATCCGTATGGCAATTTTACAATCTGCTTTATATCCTTGGGAGTTATTGCCTCTGACCGTTAGTCTGTTCTGCACTACGCAGGAGAACCAAGGCATTCCAGTCTAGCATTTATCAAATTTTACCCAACCTATTCTGATTAGGCGGAACCTCGTTTCACGAGGATAAGTGTTATTCCTTTCTATGTTTAAACTTCATTTTTCTCCTATCCAAATGCTACCTGTCCGTTATTCTGCATATAAATCATCGGTGCAGCTTTGCGCTCTCCAACTTTGAGATACGGGCAATTAGTTTTCACAAGTGCTTCTGCCATAACTGGTACAACGCTGTTTCCAATTCTTGCTACTTGTTTTGCAATCGGGTAATTTCTCCATTTATAGTCCCGATCAATGATGTAATCTTTCGGAAATCCCTGCATCATCTTTAATTCTTCCGGCTTTAGCATTCTGAGGAAAATATCTGATATGATGTATTTCTCTCCGTGAATATCAACCAGAACATTTACTAATCCAAATCTATCTTTCGTGGTAATGGTTCCGAGTGGTTCATTCAATGTTTGCCCGCATCCTGTTCCATAATATTTAACCAGAAAAGCGGATATCACACCAAAATGACCGGGTGAAGTAGTAATCGTATGCAGTGGTTCGTCGCATCCTTGACCGATACAGGTCTTGTAATATTTCGTGATGAAAGCTGTCACAAGTCCGTATCTGTTCGAGGTATCAATGGTTTTTATCGGTTCAGTTAGCAATTGTCCTCTGGAATCACCTTGTCTGGTTTCTCCATGATACTGAATGATAAATGCCAACGCATCTTTACTCTGTACAATGTACGGTTCTGGATTATCAACGATATATTTCTTGATTCCGTTTGCAATACGCTTCTGTGTTGCTTCTGCCAATGGTTTTGGACGGTCAAATATACTTTTGCCTAAGTCTGACCAATCAATATAATCTCCACACTGCTCGTATGGCTTCAGACCACCTGTCCCTAAACGATTATGTGTAGGCTCAGACCATACTATCTGCTTTCCATCCCTGCGGAACACCGCATACCAACGTTTCCTTGTAGTCGGCGCTCCATAATCCGCAGCTACCAGTTCCCGGCTGTCAAATTCATAACCGATATTTTCCATTGCTGAAATAAATTTTCGATAATCTTCACCAGCTCTTTCCTTGATCGGATGTCCTTTTTCATCGAGTGGCCCCCATTGTTGGATTTCTTCTACGTTCTCCATAATGATTACGTCTGGAAGAATTGCCTTTGCGTGTTTATATACAGCCCACGGAAGAATGCGGAGTCCCTGCTTTCTCGGCTGACCGCCTTTTGCTTTTGAATGGCTTGTGCAGTCTGGCGAAGCCCACATCAGTGCTACGTGCTGATTTCCAACGTATTTTTGCAAATCTACTTTGAAAATATCCTCTGTCAGATGCAGTGTTCCAGGATGATTTGTCTTGTGCATCAGGATAGCGTCGGGGTCGTGGTTAATTGCTATGTCTACCGGTCTCCCGAGTGCCATCTCGATTCCTACAGATGCCCCGCCACCGCCGGCAAAGCAGTCTATAATTAAATTACGCTCCATATCTCTCAATTAACTCCTTATAATCATCACAAATCCGAATATGATGCTTCTTCTCCAGATTATCCACCATTTCAGACAATGATGTTTTTCCGGAATTAATATCATTGATGTAGTCATTAATTCTTTTTACAGCCCTCATGTATCGTTTTCCTCCCCATCCATGTAATTTGTTCATTACATAGAACAAAATCACAAAATTCAGCACGTCAGACCAGTTTTTCCCGTCCTCGAACCCATCATCAAAGGCTTTCAGCTCCATCTCCTTTAATTCTTTCTGGCAGTTCTGGATAGACTGCGCAAACATATGAGCCTGCTGATTCGTATACGGAATGAATGCTTTCTTTTTCTGCTTGATTTTTAACTTTCCCATCCGACAGCCCTCCTTATCTTCTGAGTCAGAATGTCAAATTCCATCAACATCCTGCGATCATTCTTGTTTGAGTATGCGATTGTTTGCTGCCCATCATATATGACTGCATATCTTCCGTTAATGCTATATGCCCCGCTGATTGCCTGCGATATCTGACTTCTTGTCTTTCCTGTCAATTCTGATATTTCAGCAAGCGTCAGCTCCCCGATATACTTTGAACCGTCGTATACGTCATATAGTTTCATGTTTCTTTACTCCTATCAGTTCATATGTCCTGTGCGAGCCGTACCCGTTAAATGCAATCAGTCCATCTTCTTCAAACTGTCTCAGATGCCTCTGAACGGCGCTAACACTGATATCAAGTTCTTCGGAAATCTTCTTTGTTGACGGCGTTGTTTTATGATATTTCGCATATTTTCTGATGAAGTAATAGATATCCTTTCGGTTCTGCATCCATTGCATGTGTTTTTGATGCCTTAATGAGTCCATATTCACGATTCCTTTTCATATGTTTTTTCATCAATCAAGTTCTGGAATTTTTCAAAAGCCCGAATTGATACTTTGTTATTCTGTTTCTCTGGCTTCAAAGAAACTTGCAAGTGCGTGTCTATGATATGCGACAGCTCTCTGGCAAGAGTTTTCTTTCCCTGCTGTACGCCTTGCATATATGTCTTTGGCGGTTTATACTGTCCTGTTACTTGCTTTCCTGTAGACTGCCCACCTGCTGTGATGTTATACATCTGAAAACCTTTGTCGGCAAAAGATTTGATCGTTTCAATTTCTTTCTGGTCGAGTTCACTTTTTTTGCACGTCATATATGTAAGCTTCCATCCAGTGGGGTTACTTTCACTGTAAAATTTATGTTTTTTAAGACTTAACGCTATGTGATCGTATTCTCCTAAATGGCTCGCGCATCTCTCACAAAGGCTAACTGCCTGCCCTACGTAGCTTCTTCTTATTCCTGCTTCATCTGTTCTGTAAAAAGCATATATGCCGCTTGAATATGGAATAGCCGGGCATATTTCTTTTATTTTTTTCTCACGTTGACTTTTCATCATATAAATTTGTCTGTAATTTATTTTTTTCATTATTAAAAACTTATCACCTCGATTCATTCTTTGGTGTATTTTTGATACCATTATGATACCACTATGATACCACTTAAACACCTGTATTGCAAGATAAAATGGTATCACTTTGGTATCACTTTGGCATCTAATTGACACCGATAGACAAAAATGCTACAATGTTCTAAAAACAAGGGAGGGATTTCATATGGCTAGCAATTCTGATAAGACCAGAACTAATATCACGTTCCCGATACAGCTCAAAGAACAACTTGAGCAGATTGCCAAGCAGGAGAACAGAAGTTTCAATAATCTGGTTATTACCATTCTCCAAGATTTTGTAAAAAGTGCCGATAAATAGTCGGTGCTTTTTAATTTTCCCTGTATGGTTCCGGGATTTCCATTTCCTGTCTGTTGTGTGTGCTGTTCCTCCCTTGCTTATGAAGTTGTGTTATTTTCTTTGTTATCCTCAATAGCTTTTCCAATACAAGCCATGACTGGCACAAAATCAAGCAAACATTCTCTTTCTACTGTTTTCGTTCCGCCTTTGTTGTGCCAACGTCCAACAATGTACAGACTTGCATTTGCAGTCAGAATATCTGTTTTCATATCCCAATAGTTGATGTGGATTTCATATGCGCACCCCGGACTAATTGGATACACATAAATCCCTAATGTTTTCTCTTTCCAATTTTCAAATTTTTCCATAATTATCTCCTTTCAAAACGGGCATAAATTCAAATCAACATCCAGTCCCGGTCTTGCAATCTGCACCAGAACATCATCCCCGGCAACGTCCTGTATCTCCTTCTTCATCACTTCTGGATTTCCCCATCCCTCTGACAGGTGGCATAGCGTTATTGTTCTGAGTGAAGCGGTCTTGTTCACTCGGATAATCTCTTTTACAGTAGATAAGCTGCTGTGCCCCCGGACGGAGTGTTCAAACTTAAACGAATCTTGTTCCGGTGATTCGTCCAGATGATTGCATTCTATAAGGAAGTGATTTATTCTCATGTTCTTGAATGTGAACGGCAAATATGAGAAGTCTGTCGCATATATCAGTCGTCCACATTCTTCATGAGATATCAGGTACGCGAAGTTTTGTGTCTTGTCGTGTGGGACGTAGAACGGTGTTATCCGGAACGAACCTATGTCCTTTGGCTTCTTTTCTGGCAATCCGATCATCAGCTCACCAGAGATTGCGTTTACACTCTCAACTGTCTCGTCATTGGTGTAAATCTGAATACCGGACTGCATAAGATTCTGAAATGATTTCAGGTGATCTCCATGTCCATGGGTCAGCAGACAGCCCAAAATATCCGATATTCTGTAAGAGATTCCTTTCAGAATTTCCGAGTATCTACATCCACAATCCAAAAGCAATGTTTCACCGGATTCAGACTTAAGTGCGTAGCAGTTTCCCGGCTGACTGCCTGTATTTATTACTTTCATAAACATTTTGAATCACCTCGCTTTCCTTATTTACAAAATAACTGTTCTAATATTGTTTCTGACTGTTTAATTGTTTCCTGCATATCATCATAAGAATATGGGGGTTTTTCTTGAAGTTTTTCTAATTCTGCATAAGAAACTGAAAACAGGCAATCTTGGAGCAGTTTAAATTCTTTCAAAGTCATTTGAATATTTATTGTTTTATCCCAATCTATTTCCGATTTTAATATCTTCATACTTCCCCATCCTTTGGAAAACTGAATATCCCATCACCTTTTCTTACAATGAATTTTTCGTCAAGCGCATCCAATACGCTCAGTAACTTATCCTGTGTCGAGTACATTGCCATCACATACGGGCTTTGCTGTATCCCTCCGGCAAATACCGCCTGTATGTAATTTTCCGAAACAATCAATGCTGTCATTTCATACGGAAGATTGATTGTTCCATCCTGGGATATAATCCTCATAGTTCTCACCTCGTTTCTTGAAATAGTCTTTTACTGACTCATAGTACGGGCAGTTTTCACACCGCCCGATACAAGCCATATATTTTCCGAACTTTCCAGAATCGCACCGATCAAAATTGATGCAGTCGAAGTACATCATGTTCGATCATCTCCGAAGAATAATTCTCTCATGTCAACCGGTTCGTATTTCTTATGCAATAACTTCTTATTCTGTCTCGCCCCGTGTGGGTCATTGCACATGAAGCTTCTGCATATCTCCGGTCTGACCGGATAAATCTCACATTTATTATTCATTTTTGAGTCATTCAAAAACGGACAGGTCAGGTCAAGTCCAAGATTCTTGACTGGATAATTGTGTTGCTGTTCCTGTATATGATTCTTTTTGATGTACCGTCTGATTTCTTTTATCTCTTTACCAGAAACCGGAAGTAGGGTGGAACAGCAAGCACCGCACCCTACACATTTTCCATTCTCTGTGTAGTCATAAAGACCGTTATCCATATTTTTGAACGCTTCTGCTAATGTTCCTACCATATTAATGTAGCTTCCCTTCTACATTTCCTCCTGCTTCATAAAATCTGGAATGGTTGATTCCTGTCCTGCTGCCGAAACTGGTTCTTTCTCGGCAGTCTTTACGACTTCTGCTACTGTTGGCTGTTTTGGCTGTTCTTCGATTGCTACTGGCTCGTCTGGAACAAATTCTTCTGCATTGGCGTTCTGCTCGATTTCTTCCTGCACTTCTCTGTATGTAGCATCCATCATGTTGTATTCGTAAGCCTGCACTGGGTTATCCCATCTTTTAGGAATGGACTTCATAATGTTGTTTCGCATCTTACGAATAATCATTGACTCTCTTGACTGTATTCCATAATAAGACGGTGAAATATATGGTCTTAATTCCTCACAATCAATGATTGCTTCAAGTTCTCCAATATCAGCAACCTTTTTCATGATTTCTTTTTTCTTTGCTTCAATCTGGGCTTTCTGCGCATCTGTAGCTTTGTATCTATCTGCACAGATTCCAAAAGTTTCATTCTGGAGATTATTCTTGATATGTGCCGCAAGATTCTTCAAAACATCTGCTCTTTCACAAGAAAGATATTCAATATGCCCGTCCTTGTACTGAATCGGATATACGATACGAACCACCTTACCTACACCAGATTCTTCCCATTCTGGCGGTGTGATTTCCACACCCTTATGTCTTGGTGGGATATACTTATCACCTTCTCTGACTTTCCAGTACGGAAATACTTTAGCCACATTGACACCATATCTACTTACAAGAGCATCGTTTCCGTCACCCTCAATCGCAAATTCGATTTTCTTCTCCCACTGTGCCGGTTTTCCTTTTCCTGCTACATTTACATTTCTGATCTGGAAATAGCATTCTCTTGGCTGTGCGTTTGCATTCAGTTTTAATGCTGCTACTTTCTGCATAACAGACTTTAAGTTTGATGTGTTGACCGATTTCATGTCAGTTCCGCTTTCGTGAATCATCTGATAAATAGCAGCCATCGCTGACACTACGCATTCTTTTGAATAAGAGTCGAACTCCATTCCTCTTGTTTCTAAATCTTCTTTCATCAGGTCTACATAACTGTTTGTCCATACTGAAAGAGTGGTGTTAAATGTTTTTGTTTCTGCCATTTCAATTCTCCTTTTCTTGATTTTTATATATTTGCGTGATTTTGTATGGAGCAGCTAGGCTGTCGCCAAACAAGTTCCTAGCTGTTCCACTTTTCTTAAATCTCAGTTACCGTCATATCCCCCTCAGCAACTTTCAGGAATATCAACTGCGCATCTGCCTTAATGCCTGCCAGACTGCTGTTATCCAGTTCTGCTGCACAATCTACGAATATTGGATAGCTCACACCGTAAAACTTCTGCAAACCGTCCATGATGGCAATTTTTCCTTTCATCATAAGTGCTGTATTGGCGTTCCCGATCAGTTTCTTCCAGTCACCGTCCTTGTCCCGCACGTACCAGATGCAAGCATCTACGACTTCGCCGTTCTTCTGCGTATCGAACAGTTTCACTTTAACTCCGTCAAAATACTGGTTTACTGCATCTTCAAGGGCTGTATTCTTCGCCATACTCAGGGATTTCAGTTCGTCCAGAATCATCTGCGCGTCTGCCTTGCTCTGTGCGTACTGTTTCTGGCTTTTCTGAAGCTTATCAATCTGCTCGTCGATACGAACATTATTGTTGGCTTCACCGATTTTCTGGTTGACTGCTGCCAATTCCTGTTTCTTGCCAGATAACTGCTCTGAAAGCTGTTTCTTTGCTTCTTCTCCATCGTCCAGAGAATTAAGTTCCTGCTCTTTCTCCTTGATTGATGCAAGGATCTGCTGATATTCGGCATTCCCTGAGAAGTCTGGTTCTTCTGGTATAGCTTCCATATTCTTGTTTTCTGCATCTAACGAAGTTTTGATCTGCTCTAATTCATCTGTCAGTTTGGAAATCTCAGATGTGAGAGCTTCTTCCTGCTTATGTGCTTCTTTCATTCCGGCAGACGCTTTATTACCAGTCTGAATAACTTCATCAAGTTTACGCTTCTTGTCCTGTTCCCATTCTTCCTTAACCTTTAACTGCTGATTGATTCTTTCCTGCTTTTTCTGCTCGAATCTGCTCTTTAACTGTTCAATCTGATCTGGCGGAAGATTCTGACCGCAAGTCGGGCAAATAGTCTCTGCATCCTTGAATGTCTCAGATTCAATGTTTTCCAGAGATGTGTTGTCCCATTCTGCATCTTTGATTTTGGGATATTGCGTTCTGGCGTTCTGCAATTTTTCAAGAAGATCTTTTTTCTGTGCTCTCAGGCGCTCCAATGCAGAAGCCTTTCTGTTCAACTCTGATGTTTTGATATTCCTGTCTAATTCAAGAGTGCTAACTTTATTGCAAACCGATGATTTCTTCTCTGACAAGTCCGCTTTAGCCTTTGAGTCTATCTCTATCAGTTTGGTTCTTAACCCTGCCAGTTCCGCTTTAATCTCTCCGGCTTTCTCGTTCCCTGCCTGCACAATCTGCTTTTCAAGGTCGGAAATCTGTTCCTGCAAGGCGTTCTTCTGCAATTCCAATTCCGCGACATCAGCATCAACTTTTGAATGTTCCATACCGATGATCTGGTTTGGAATAGCTTTTAACTGTTCCTCTGCTTTTTTCAGTGTCGCGCTGTTCATAGCTTTAATTTCATCTGCCTTGTAAGTTTCCAGAAGTGGTACCAACTCGGCACAATCTGGAACTGTCTTGGCAATCTCTAAATCTGATTTTCCGGCACCGTCTGACATGGAGAACAGAATCTTTCTAGCGTCTGCATCTTTCAAGTCTGTGAAGATTTCCATATGAGACAGCATAAGGAAATTATCAAAGTCAAACCCTCGTTCTTTCAGATCAGCTTTAAAATCTCTTTCGGCTTTCGGAACGCCGTTGATTTCGTATTTGTTGGATAATGCAACCTTGCCCAGCTTCCCGTCCTTTGGTTTACTTTCTGTGCGCTTCTGAAATTTCGCTACGCTTACTGGCTTTCCATCAATTACAAGGTCAATATCGACTCTTGGTAGACATTCTCTACCATCATCAGGTCTGATATCTGGGTTGCTTTTTAAGCTGTAGTCCTTGTCGCAAAACTCCCACATATGAGCGTCTGCCAGTGTGGTTTTCCCGCATCCGTTCTTCCCGGAAACGACTGTTCTGTGTCCAAACTCTATTTTCTTTTCCGACTGGCCTTTAAAGTCGGTCAATCTAATCTCTCTTACTTCGATTTTTTTCATATTACAAAATCTCCAATCTCTTTACCGATACATCCAGTTCCGTGATTCTCTCCTGTTTCTCTGAACACCATCTTTCTCGGCTCTGGAATCTTCCGAATACCTTTAACTTCTGCCCTTTCTCAAGGTTTCTAACGGTCTCAGCATTCTCATTCCAGACAAGGCATGAAATACAGTCTGATTTCTGGTGCCCGTTACGTCTCTTAGCTCTCTTAACGCTTAACAGGACTCTGGCAAGAATCCAGTTTCCTTTTTCTTCTCCCTCTTCTTTTACTACTTTCAGCGGGATAATGTTAATCACATCTCCGATCAGGTATACTTCGTTTGCATCCTTTTCTTCCGGTCTGTCAAGATAATCTATTCCCAACGCCGTGACATAATCTACTGTAAGTTTATGGTCCTTCCGGCTTCTCATTTCTCCATACACGGAAACGGTAAAATCAGTTCCTCTTTTCACCATTTCTTCTGTGGTAATTACAGGAATAACGTCGTAAATACAGTTGTCTCGGAAAATGTGCATTTCTCCGGTATACATCTTCCTGCCATTATGGTTTTCATGTGTCTGGATAAATCCCTGTGGAATATCTCCGGACAAAAGAACCTGATTTTCGCTACGCATTTTCATTTTCCAAATCACCCTCTTTCAAAATCTTTGTAAGCATCAAACCGAGTGTTACGACTGTTTCTCTGAGATTCTTGTTTTCGACTTTAAGTTTCTTTCTTTCTTCCTCAAGGTCGGAAATGATCTCGCTTGCAAGTGTTGGCGTTTCTGTGTTCTGGATGTGTGTTTTTGACATAAAAAATGCCCTCCTAATTATTTATTTGATAAATACAGGAAGGTGTGTTATACTTGTCCTGTATTTAACTTACCCAATTAAGTTAGATACGCGGCTCCGTGTGGTATTTCCGGTACCCATGGAGCCAACTTTTAATCTGAGTCGAGACCTAACATAGCAATACAAATTTTCTTGTCGATGATTACGCTCTCGCTAGAATCGAGGTATGCTTTGAACGCCTTTAGTCTGCCAACTAATTCGGCGTATTCCTCGGCTACGGTCTCTGCTCTGAAATCCATCTTATTTTCTTTCTCCATCACAATCCTCCTCACAATACGGACATTTGTTGTCCATCAAAATTTTGTTTAAATGGTCAGTTACTTTCTTCACATTTTCTTCCTGCTGATAACCGCCCTCTGCAATGCTGTACATATCAAACTCTCTTAAGGATTCTTTCTTATATATGTTGATGTGCAAGCTGCATCCGATCTTGTAGTTTGCGAAATGAAACGCTACCGTTCTGCCGGTTTCTTTCTGAACCCGTCTGCACAACTGGTACAGTTCATCTACGGTCTTATCAAAATCATTTATCTTCATTGAAAATCCCTCCAAGCAAACCATCAACAAACGCTAATGCAGCTTCTTTGATTTTTTCTTTTTGAAAAGTTCGAAATTCTTCTTCGTTCATCAATCCGACTTTGACCGCTTTGTCAATATCCTGCTTCACAGATTCCTCTGTTTCTTTATCGTCTTCCATAATAGTTACTTTGATTCCCCGAACGATAACAGCTAAGTCAGCTATTAATTCCGCTTTACTTCCTTTGAGTGTAAGTTCTCCTGCTTTTGTATTAATCATCTTTCTTTTTCCTCCTATTTTCTTTGCTTCATCCGGGTAAATAACCACGAATGATAAGATAGATATTACGATTGCTACTGCAACCGGCTGTGATGCACTGTCAAATCTCCAGAACGGCAGGTACGGTGACATACCGCCGATCAGAGCTGACAGGATTAATGCTTTTGCCATTTTTTATATCCCTCCGTTTTTTGTGGTAGACTCTCCTTATGAAAAGGAAGCGTTTTTATGGATACCTTTTTAAAATCGGTGTTCAATCATTAATGGCACTTAAGTCCTCCTTGACCGCAAATGGTTCGGTGACAAACGCTCCAGATTCTTGAATAATGACATCAATCTCAACATGATGTTCATTCACAAACTTTAATAAAAGCGTCGGCTCTTTTGAATTTTTACTTGTGCCTGCTGATATATTGACAAGTTTAAAACCGATAATAGAATGAAAAATTTCGTCATTGTCACCAGATATGTGTAATCGGCTATCAATATTTTTCATTGGTTTTCCTCCTACTCAGCTAATCTTTCTTGCGCGTTGCAGTCACGAATTAGCATTTTGGTATTCGTGCAAGGTTCCCATTCCTTGATATATTCAACTGCTTCCTGATACCTCAGTTTTGGAATGTTATTCCGGGCATTTACATCAAAGTAAGTTTTGACATCCCGGTTGCATTCTGCAAATACTTTCTTCCCGATCTCGTCGTAAGCATTGGATTTCTTGCCACCTAGCACTTCGATTACTACTCTGGAAACTAAATCTCCAAGATATTTCTGCTGTCCGTAGTCGATGGTCATTGTGTTCTCAAGTTTCTCGATTCGCTCCTCATGGTCTTGATTGCCCTGAGCCAGTAACTGAATCTGTTCTGCTACGGTCATCGGTTTCTGGTAAGAGCCCGTCTTGCGGATTGCCGGGAGAACTTCATCCATAACCCATGACTCGAATTTCTCCGCTGACGGAAGTTTTGATTTCATAATCAGGCGGTACAAATCTCCCTCATTTATGTATGACATTAACTGAACGCCACTAGATGTAGGGGTGTCACGTTTCGTTACTCCCTTACAATGGTCAAGAATGGCTTTTCTCGGATTGATGTATCCAAGCGCTTTCGCAACATCTGTTCCAACAAAATACGGTTTCCCGTCAATTTCTATTGTTCGGATTTCTCCGAACTCTTCTGAGTTAAAAATCTGTAAGCTGTTCATTTATCTCCTTTCGTGTAATATATTTAAGTCGCATTATTGCGACTATGATGTAAAAAAAATATCTATAGCTTCCTCTTTGCTTAAAGGAACTGCATTTACAATTCCGTGGATTTCTCCGATTGTAAATTTCTCTCCGCCATCTTTTAGTTTTCTGTAGAATGTGCTTCTGTCCATTCCAATTGCATTTGCAACAGCTTCCTGAGTGTTTCCACGTTCAACGATTTTTCCTTTAAGTCTAGCTATATTAACAACCATTCGCGTTCCTCCTTTCCAGTAGCATTAATGCAACTTTGTAATTATACATTACACCAAAGTGTCGCATATGTCAACATATAAAATCGCATTTTTGCAATTATTTTTGTTGCATTTTTGCATCATTAGTGCTATTATGTATTCAGAAAGGAGGTGTGAAAAATGTCGGAAACTGGCGAACGAATAAAAGAAAGAAGAAAACAACTTAATATGAGCGCTGATGAATTGGCAGAAAAATTGGGAGTGTCAAGGTCTACTATATTCAGATATGAAAAAGGCGATATTGATAAAGTTCCTGCCGAATATATGAATGTATTAGCCAAAGCACTTCGTACTACTCCAGCTTATCTAATGGGTTGGGAAAATAATTTAGAAACAGACACAGATTTTATTCCAAAATTGATGTCAAATTCAAATGTCGTTGAGCATGTTAAGTTACTAATTGAATTAAGCGAATCTGATAAGAAAAGCGTTTTCGACATGATTGAATTTCTTCACAAAAAAGGCAGGGATTAATTCCCTGTCTTTTTTCTAATATCCCCATTGACTCTTGAATGAAGCAATCATGTTATACAAGAATTTCATAAATTTTTCACTATCTATCTTTTGCACCATTTCAATAATCTCTTTCTTATAATCCATAAATAACCCTCCTTGTCACGACTACCACCTACACCACAGTATATGTCTGGTTTGTGGGAAATAGAATCGAACATCAGTTCGTTTTCATCATTATACCACCGATATTCCCTCTTGGCAACTGCCAAATATATACATGGACTTTTGTTATTTCATAGGCAAACTTCGCAATTTCAAAGAAAATTATGCTTTCGCGAATATAACATCTGACATTGCAAATTTTCTTGATCTCGCTCAACTCCTGCATCTGGACGGAACAAATTTGTTCCGTAGCTTCCTTTGTGATCTGCGCATCTCTGCGGTGACGTTCTGTTATATCATGTGACGGTATATGCACCGCACAGAATATTTCGCAAAATATCAGGATGAATACGACTATCCTGTATCTGTTCTTCTCCATTACTACCAACTCTTTTCTAAAAATATATCACGCATTATAGCACAAATTTGTGTAGTTTTTCTGGCAAGCGCAAAATCATGGAGTTTTTCTGCAAAAATAATCTACTTTTTTGATATTTTACTATGCATACTTTGTATGAGATGGTATAATATTGTAAAATTTTAACAAGGGAGGGGATTGTATGAGCAAAGGCGAAAAGAAGAAAGATTCAACCCTGAGTGTCATTTCTTGTATTCTGGCAGGCGTAGCGTTCATTCTTCCGTTACCAATCATCTTGTCGTTTCCGTTAGCTCTGGCAGGAGCGATTGTTGGTTTGGTGGATATCGGAACCAAGAAAGAAGAATACCGACATATAGGTGCTTGGTTTGGAATTATCGTCGGAATCATTGAAGTAGTTTTTATTGCAGTGCAGTATATGAGATTTCTTTAGCAGAAAAGAGGATTTTATGAAAAAGAGAGTTTGTGGAATTATGACGATGTGTGCTTTTTTATGCATTTCTCCTGTCAATGCCAGTGCTACTTCCTTTGACAACATTAATGAAATGCTTAATAAGATCAATGGTGAAGATGGGTTTGTCGAAGCATCTGAATGTGTGATTGACAAAAACACTAAATCCTTGCATCTAAGCGTCGTTATAAATGAGAACGTGCCAGATGATGAGGTTGGCACATTTGCTTCAAAGGTTTCCGGTGTGTTGTCGGAAGCATCTCAGCAGGATTGGTATGATTATGATTATGTTACTGATGATTTCTATAAGAGTGGTTATGATGGAGTAGTTCTAACAAACGTTTGGAATTTCGAAAATGATACTCTGGCTTGCTCAATTTGGGATGATTCGCTATCAATCACGCGTCTTTCAGACGGAACTAAATTAAAAGAAGCTGTTTTAAAAGACGTGGAAAGCGAAAATTCTAATTCTCAGGAAAACGATTCTCTTGATGATGTCGGCAGGCTAAATCCAGGTGTTTATATTATTGGCGAAGATATTCCTGCCGGAAAATACACCTTTTCAATAACCGACGGAGCAGGAATTATCAGCGTATATGACAGCTACGATGATTATAAGAATGATGATTACGAACATTCAGAAGAATACCATGTCGCTTCAAAAAAATATAAAGAAAGTCTTGGCTCTGACTTAGAAAGCATTAATTCTTTGTATTCCAGTGAAATTGGGAATCTACCGTTAGAAAATGGAATGTGCGTAAAAATAGATACTGTTTCAGTTTTGTATTTAGCGAAATAAACAAGAGGTGCGGTTGCCCCTCTTTCTCTTTGCCTGTCGTTCTTACAGGCAGTTTCTTTATCCACACATCCACCCGGACACAGAAACCAATTTTGCGAATTTTGTCTAACTTTAATATCTTTACACTGACAATTCCAAGTGCTAAACTTTATTTGATACATGAATTGTATCACAAATATGGAATAAAATGTGTGTACTGTCAAAATCATTATCTATTTTGGCAAAATTGAGGCAAGAAAGGGGAAATACGTATGAGAATAGCTATATGCGACGACTGCCAACTTGACATTGATCTGTTTAAAGACCGCATATCGGGATTCTTGCGAAGTAAAGGCGACTATCGCTACGAAATCAGTGAATATTCGGCAGGTTATCCACTGGTTGAGGATGTCAAAGAGGGAAAATGGTACGATGTAATCGTGCTAGATATGGTTCTGGAAAGAGAAAATGGTCTGGAAATCGCAAATAGACTCCGTGACGTTGGATACAACGGAAACATTATATTCTGGACGGGTGACAATAATTATCTGCAAGAAGCGTTCGACATTGGTGCCATGCAATATGCGGTAAAAGGTAGAGAATACGGTAGAATATACCAGGCTATTGACGAAGTCTTGTCGCAAATGAGGGACGAAACACTGACTTTCAAGTTCCACGGACAGATTAACCGGCTCAAGTATGGAGAAATTGAATACATCGAAAGCCGGGCAAGAGTTTGTCATATTTTCGCGACAGATAACCGATGTTTCGTGACTACTTGCAAGCTGAACGATCTGGAAGAAAAATTGTCTGATAAGCGGTTCTTGCGTTGCCATCAGAGCTATCTTGTGAACATGGATCACATTCAGTCAGCCGGTGATAATTTCGTCATGGATTCCGGGGATGTTGTTCGGATAAGGCAAAATGGAGCAAAAGAAATTAAAGAAATGTATGAAAAATATATAAGCTGACAGCAAAATGACCGCCAAATCGGGAAGGAGTGATTGGCGGTCATTTTCAATGTCACACTTAAAACAAAAGGGTTCACAATACGAACTAACTATATCGAACACATTTATTATAGCATTATAAAGATTATATTACAACTGTCATTTAGAAATATCAGTAATTCTGGTAAATGTTCCTTTTGGAATAAATTCAAAAACGAACCCGTCGTCATTCGGATAAGGGATGCGAATGAAGTACCATTTCAGCCCGGAATCGTCTGTTTCTGTGTACTTCATTACCTCTATAATCGCACCTTTTTTCAGCTTCGGAAACAATTTAGATGGGCTGTTTTTGTTTGATTCCACATAACATTTTGTGTCTTTTTTAATCTGTGCAATGTAGGCTCTGGTGTTCATTTTTGAGTTCTGGTTTGGTGTCGCAGTGTCTCCAGATAATGAACCACTGGTAATTGCAATTGCCACATGATGATCGTCATTCAGGAGAACATCTCCTGCCTTAATGTAATCGCCGGATTTCAAATATTTTGGGTCTGTCAAGACTTTTGCGCCTGTCTCTTTTAACGCCTGACGCATATCGTAAGTAGTCAAATAAATGCTAACTGCTTTCAACTTCGCATTGTCCAGACGGTATCCTGCACCTTTTATGATAGCTGCTGTACTAGCGCTACAATCACTCTCGCAGTCTTTTTTTATTTTAGCAGGGTCATATCCATTGACTTTAAGCTGTTGCCAAAATGTGTATCTATCATTATTATTTCCCACGGTTCCCTGATCGTAACCAATATGGTTGTTTTGAGCCGCTTTCGTTGCCATATCTGCAATCATATCGGCAATTGTTTTATCTTCAAATCTCAGAACGCAGAGCCATGGTCTGCTGTACCAATTCATAATCTGATATTCTGTTCCGGTCTGATCGCCGGCTTTTCCGCCTGCATATCTGCCGTTCTCATCGTGCCCGCAATTACTGATTTTTACTGTTGCCATTTGTTGTACCTCGCTTTCTGGAAAATATGTTTTTAGTGCGTTATAAACAAACCTCTGTCTGTCCTTATATGCCCCGACTTGGTTCCCTGTGTCCGTCTGGCAAGCTGCATAGAGATTATCGAGTGTATATGGTTTCTGGGTCTTTGCCAAAATCCTCGTTACTGCACTTGCTCCGCCTTGGTGTCTAAAGTTTGCACACATAGCTTGCGCTCTGGCGTCCGTAACGCCCTGTTTAAGGGCTTCTTCTGCATAGGTGGCTAATTGTTCATCCATAAGGCTATCTTGGCATTTAACACCCAAATCGGACGAAATAAGAGCAACTATGGTGTCGGCAAGCTGTGACACTCTGGAAATATTAAAACATTCCCAGTTTGCGGTCTGAACTTGTTCCAGAAGTCTGACCTTGTCTATCTTCTCCCACTGTTCCGGGTCAGCATCGTAAATTCGTTCCAGAAGTGTCTTGGCTTCGGTTGCGTACCACTGTCCTGCCCCGATTGTAATTGCGTGTTCTTCAGAAGAATTGGTGTAGGCTTCCGTGAAGTCCGAATAATCCTGCTGTCCGTAAACCTGTCCGCCGGTTTCGACCGCATAAATAATCTTCCTGAGAACTGTTTTCTGTTCATTTGTCATATCACGTTGCTCCTTTCTGTTAAATATGCTTTGTAATCCCCGTATTTGCTCCTAGAATCAATTTTTATATGTTGTTCAAGGATTTTATCGAATCGCACACAAAATCGTTATATGAGCCAAATACAAGGTTACGAATAAAAATGGTTCGACTTGGGGTGAAACGAATTAAGAATGTCAGGGTCGAATAAGGCTTATTCGACGATTAATATATATCTCGTATATATATTAATTATATTCTTATTCTATTTCTTATTCTTATTCTATTGCGTTACATTGCGTTACTTGTAACGTTATTGTAACGTTACATTGAGATATTATGTAAACGAAAATTGCTTGTTGACAGAATATTTATTTCTGGATTTTATTATTTTCTCAGATGATTGAGTTATTCTGAAAACTAGCAAAATTTACGTTTACAAATTATTCATTTT
>ERZ1034847.280-NODE-280-length-25624-cov-109.606555_pt1 | contig 25624 bp, 33 predicted proteins | sample MGYA00520633_ERZ1034847 | MGnify/ENA primary metagenome ERZ1034847 (study PRJEB33766, sample SAMN09781732) | gut metagenome | biome: gut microbiome | host: Homo sapiens | place: Madagascar | study: EMG produced TPA metagenomics assembly of the PRJNA485056 data... | reverse complement strand
CCTGCAATCCGGGAAACCGGACCAGGAAAAAACTTGCAGGCCATAACAGTATCTATCAATCGGCATTCTCACCGAACTTACTCGAACGCCCACGTCTGGAAAGCCATCTACAAAAACTGCTGACCGATGCCGTGAAAATGCGTGGGCTGATTGCGCCCGCCAGCAAAGAAACCCGTATTCCAAAATCGATATATGAAGGTATCCAGACCATTAATCGCAATCTGGTTTGTATGCTGGAGTTGCAAATCAATGCATACTGGGCCACGCGCCCCAGCCATTTCGTGTTATTGAACGCGCAAAAACTTCGTGATACCCAGCACATGATGCAGCAAATACTGCTGAGCCTTGTTCATGCGCTGTACGAAGGTAATCCGCAGCCGGTTTTTGCCAATACGGAAAAATTGAACGATGCTGTGGAAGAGCTGCGTCAGTTGCTGAATAACCACCATGACCTGAAGGTTGTGGAAACACCAATCTATGGTTATGTGTGGCTGAACATGGAAACGGCACATCAGCTTGAGTTGCTATCGAGTCTGATTTGCCGGGCCTTGCGCAAATAATTCCTGAACTTCAGAATCATCTTGCTGCTGCTTCGATTCAGCAAGGATAAAGGGTATGATAGTGAAAAGGGATAAAAGCATTGTCATCTGCGGCAGCTATGAGTAATGTTGGCCCTAACGAATAGCGGTTGCTTAAACGAATCCGACTCTCACATTATCAGGGGTATAAAAATGGAAACTACCAAGCCTTCATTCCAGGACGTACTGGAATTTGTTCGTCTGTTCCGTCGTAAGAACAAACTGCAACGTGAAATTCAGGACGTTGAGAAAAAGATCCGTGACAACCAGAAGCGCGTCCTGTTGCTGGACAACCTGAGCGATTACATCAAGCCAGGGATGAGCGTTGAAGCAATCCAGGGCATCATCGCCAGCATGAAAGGTGACTATGAAGATCGCGTTGACGATTACATCATCAAAAATGCCGAGCTCTCCAAAGAACGCCGCGATATCTCCAAAAAGCTGAAAGCTATGGGCGAAATGAAAAACGGCGAAGCGAAGTAATTCCTGTTTTATTCAATGAGGGTTGCCCGGCAACCCTCAGTGCTCATTGATTCTTATCTGTGTATCACCGTCATCATTCTCATCTGAGAACCTATCGAAATTAGCGACAGCCTTCTTCTGTATGCAGCAAGGCAAAAACTTCTGTAACTCCATTGTTATTAACCGCACTGGTTACTAACACGTTGTGCGCTCCAGCTTCCCGTAACCAACATTTCACCAAAGATGTTTGTTCCATACTGGCTAAATCTGCTTTGGTTACTACTCCAATGACCGGGTGACTCATGGCCCGGTAGGGCGTTTTTACCTCTAATTCCTGCTTCAGCGCTGAGATTCCTGCTTGTTGCCGGAAAAGCAGGCACCTGCCGTCTGAACGGTATCGATCCGGAAGCGTATCTGCGCCATATTCTGAGCATACTGCCGGAATGGCCCTCCAACCGTGTTGACGAACTCCTGCCATGGAACGTAGTTCTCACCAATAAATAAGCGTCAATACGGTGCTCCGTTGACGCTTACTTTAATCCGTTTTCTGAGCTTAGATTTTTCTGTTCCTACCCAGACCGTGGATTTGGAATTCATTTTTTGTCAGGTCAATGCTAATCGTTAAAACGGCCATAACGCACCTCCACTGGAAGGTTTATCAGTAATATCCTACCGTTGCTTCATGGTCGGGGCGTCCATTCCATTATTATCGGTTTTCCTTTCTGTTTATAAATGAAAACGCCAGCTGTATTCAGGCTGGCGTCAGGGGAAATGAAGCCTGTTGAGTGAGATTCACCGGTTCTGGTGCAGAAGCTGCAGATGGCGCAGGGTAAGGACATCTTCTCTTGCCTGCTTAATACAGGACAACAGTGCTGTTTCTGTGGTTAATGGCACTATACCCTGCATCACTGCATTGTCTTACAGCAACTGGTGAGGGCTGGCATAAGTTGCCGGTGTTTCGGTAGAGTCACGGTCATCCACCACGCGGAGTGAATAACCGTTTTCAGCGGCCTTATTAATCAGTTCAGTGATATTAACACCATCAATGTCAACGACAATGTGCCCCATATCCAGCGCCTGTACGTTAACGCTGTCGGCTTCCAGTGTCATCATTTCGCCTCCGGATACTTACCCAGGGTAATGTTATTTACCGTTCTGTAATTGTCGCGGGTCATCAGGCCGGTCGCCCTGCGAGCCCGGAGGATATCGATGCTGTTTATTAACTGAGAGCGGGTACAGGCGCTGAATCCCGGCTGGTCGGTAGCACCAGCGCGTATTTTTCCACGAGAAAGTTCACCGCATCACACAGTGAAATGCCTGCCTCAATATGCTGCTCAATCACACGTTCATCGGCAAAAGGTGTGTCATTCTGTGTGAGGCCATAGTGCTGGTCCAGCAGTCGGGACAGCAGTATCTGCCAGATTTCAACAGGAGACGGGCGAGAACTGGCCGCCTGCCCGGGTAATACAGGTAATGTTTTCATACTGAAGATTTTCCTGATATGCAGATATAAAAATGGAAAAGTGGCGTGGTGAAAACACCAGGCCGTAGCAGAAGGCTATTCTGGAGAGTTAATTTTTCATTTCGGGCGTCGGATAAACAGCCAGATAAACGTAACCACAACTGCCGAGGGTATCGGCTTTGCAGGTCAGCCCTTTTGCATACAGCGTGACGGTATGCTGATGGCGGGGATTCAGTTCACCGCTGGTGAGCATGAGTTCCAGTTGTTTCATCAGCAGCGGAAAGGCCTGGTCCAGGTGGTACGCATCTGCATCGCTGAACAGGCCTCTGATACCGGCGCGGTCGGCAAGGTAATGCAACCGGTTACCCTCCTGCACCAGACGTGCCCCGAAACAGGGCGTCACGGTGCAGGGCAGCCCCCACCAGGGGCGGTCGTGATTGTCGTCGGGAAGTGTTGTCCCGGGGAGTGTGTCTGACACGATAAAATCCTTACAGAAAATCGGCTAAGAATGGTCCGGTAGTGGCGATAATTCTGCTCATCAGAATTCCCACTCAGTTCAGGGTGACGCTCATCAGCCGGACATACGGACCAAAACTGTCCTTACGGCGTTCAGCAAACACGGCCAGCACACCGGGAATATCCTGCACTTCACGACCGGTATACGCTTCAGTACTGCCGTGCCAGCGGTATTTACCGGTACAGAACGGAAAAAGACGGGATGTCGGATGTTGTTGGTGAATACGCATGGCTTCACCACGGGTGATAATTTTCATAATGGGATACCTCTGAAGACAGAAGATAAAAGTGAAAACAGGTGTGATGTGGTTGTGACGGGTTAAAGCAGACCATGTTCGGCAAAGGAGAAAACCTGGCTGCCACCGACTATCAGATGGTCCGGCACCCGGATATCCACCAGGCCCAGTGCCTGTACCAGACGTTCCGTAATAAGGCGGTCTGCCTTACTGGGGGTGACTTCACCGGACGGGTGATTGTGCGCCAGCACCACGGCAGCGGCATTGTGGTACAGGGCACGTTTAATTACCTCCCGGGGATGGACTTCCGTGCGGTTGATGGTGCCGGTGAAGAGGGTTTCACCGGCAATCAGCTGATTCTGGTTGTTCAGATACAGCACCCGGAATTCTTCACGCTCCAGTCCCGCCATGTTCAGAATCAGCCATTCCCGTGCCGCATGTGTGGAGGTGAAGGCCACGCCGGGTTCATGAAGATGGCGGTCCAGGGTTTTCAGGGCCCGCAGAATGAGACTGCGCTCGCCGGGCGTCATCTCTCCGGGCAGAAAGGAAAGCTGCTGCATTGTCCCTGCCTCCATTCAGTCGATGATGCGCATAATGGCGCTGCATTCCGGATGCTGCAGGGCGTAATCCCGCAACCGGTAATAATGGACCGTCATGGCATAATTCTCCGTACGACAGGCATGATGACTGTACGTCATCAGACAGGCGGTAATACCGGCGGCTTCCGGGCTCATTTCTGCGCGGTTACCGTTCATGGCATTGAACAGTACCCATGTTTCGTCATCATCATCATCCGGTTCGGGTGCCATAAATGCCCCGCCGTTGTTCAGGGTGTACAGATTCCAGATACCACCGCAGTAGTCTTCGCACAGACGGTCCATCCAGCCGAAGACACGGGGCTCCAGGGTCACCCACTGTGGAATGAGGCCAAAATGCTGCGGCCAGAAGCTGATGCGCTGTTCATCAGGGACGAGGCTGGCAACCAACTGAGGCGGATTATTCTCTGGTGTTGTAGCTGAATAAATTGTGGGGGTATTCTGAGAAACGGTTTTCATGAGATAACTCCTTAAATAACAAATAAATGTGTGTTTTTCAGGAACGAAAGCTGAATGATTCCCTCACTCAGGGAAACGGCATCAGCGCAGGCTCTCCAGCATCGTTTCTGCCATCACCCACAATGCGCGATTGAGCTTAATGTCGGTATCAATGCTGTGAATGGCCCGGGTATGGATACGTTTTCCTTTTGCACTGCGACCGGAAATCCCGCCTTTCAGCATATTCTCCTGAATGGTCTGATAAGTACTCCACAGGTCCTTACCGTAATCCTCCCGGCGTCGTGGCGTCAGAATGTCGGCGGTGGTGACGGGCTGATGTTCGTCACCATAACGGTAAGTCAGTGCCGCCTGTGCCAGCGCCTGGCGTGCCGGTGGCGGCAGGACCAGCGACTGCATGGCATCACGCTTCTCCTCTATCCGGTCAAAAACCCCCACCACCTCGTAAGCCCCTTCAATGACTCTGTCCACTACATTTCCCCGATGTGGAACACGCACTTCCCCCAGAGACTGACCACAGACGCATCCGTTCTGGCAGACGAACCTGAAGTAACCCGGCAGCATCTGGTAGCTGGAGGTACCGTCATGGGAGTTGAGCAGAATAATTTCAGGGACATGTTGTCCGTTTATCTCCCCGTCACGGCGCAGACGCAGCATGTGTTTGGTATACCCCCGGCGGCCCGGGTCGCGCACACGGGTCTGGCAGGCGAAGAACGGCTGAAAGCCTTCCCGCTGCAGATTTTCCAGGACGGTAATGGTGGGAATGTACGCATACCGTTCACTGCGGGAGGTATGCCGGTCTTCCCCAAAAATACTGGGTACATAGTGCATCAGTTCTTCGTGTGTCAGCGGACGGTCACGGCGTATCTGGTTTACATGACCAAAACGACTTGCTAATCGCATGATTTGCTCCTTATGAATGAGTTAGCGGTATAAATGAAAAAGCTGCGTCTCCCGGAGAAGACGCGGCCTGACGGGTGAAATGAATAAGGTTTATTGTCTGAGAGGCCTTTCACTGGCGAGCCACGCATTAAGCGGCTTTCCGGTAACAATGGCTGGGGCTGTATTTACCTTTGATATTAATAATGTGCAGAGAAACGCATGGTTTACTCCTTAGATTTTAAGTTTGTCCTGGGCTACAACGACAGGTTTTCCGGATGTGTCGATGACTCCTACCGTCGGTACGCCATTTTTGATTTCGAAGAACGGTTTGTTGCTACCTGAGCACAGTTGATTGTCCCCGTATTCAATCATTTGTGCTTTCCCGGTTTTCAGGTTAACTACCGAGACAGTGTAGTCGTAGCACCAGGCACCACCACGTTCAAGCACGAAAACATAGCTGTTATCTTTATAGTTGAACTGATTCTTTGTCTGTCAATTCATACCGTCAATCTCAGTACAGGAAAACGCTTCTGTAGTATTAACGTATTTGATGTTATTTGGCAGTTTTACTTGTTTCGCAGTAGCGAAGACAGAGAACAGAATAGTTACAGCAACGAGTAAAGTTTTGATAAAAGTTTTCATGATAGACTCCTTAAATTAGTTAACCGCAGCTACGTAGTTTTTCACCAGATACGCGAATTCATGCACGCCAATTTCACCGAACCAAACCAGGTAGGCCGGGTCATCTAAACCAAAGTAACGGTAGCCAACAACTTCATGGGTTTTTGGGTTATAGAGTGTTACGATAAAGTCCCAGCCGCAGGTATTGGCTTTGCAACCGTCGCCCTGGAGCCAGACTGTACCGTTAATGTTTACTGGCGTGATACCTCCACCAGGGCCATCCATATAGCCGCCTTTACCGAACATGCCGCTCAGTCCGACCGGTTTTAATGCTTTGTCGATAGCGGCTTTGTAGGTAGCGTCACCTTCGTACAACTCGTACGTTGATGGACACGCTCCAGGTTGTTCAGCCCAGGCTTCCGGGTTACAACTAAGTGCTTGTTTTACGGTAGCCGCTTCTGCGTTAAAGTTAAAGCCCGTGAACAGAACCGCCAGAAATAACATAAGGGTATGTAAACGTTTCATTGTAAAATGCTTTATGTCTGAGAATATCCAGTAGCTGGTTAACCTGGCCTGTTTCGCCCTGACGTATCACATCACCAAACGCGCCCCAGCGAAGCTCTTCAAGTGCCACATAACAACGTCCGGCAGGGGAAAATGACGCATATCGCCCGGCGCTCCACCATGAGAATATCTGCTCAAGATGTAACTGCGCCCGCTGAACCTGGTCAACACGGTGGAGTTTTTCTTCAAGATGATTCAGTTTATGGTGAACCTGATCGGCCAGGGTGAGTAACTGCTCCCGCGTATCTGCGGAATAATGCGCCAGCCTGGCTGTATCACTGACCAGTGAACTGACCCTGTCGTTTACCCGGGTAATCGCGTAGTTTGTGGTGGCAAGTGACGTTGTCATCTCCGTCAGCCAGCGCAGGGACGCCTCAACGCCCTGTGCAAGCGACGCATTGATGGCATTCTGCCGTGCAGCGCCTTCGCCGGTCAGCCCCTCTTTTAAACGCCGGAAGAACGTGCGCTCTCCGGCCGTGCGGATATGCTCCTGTGCAACATCGATTCCGTTTGCGAAATCAACCACAAATTTTTCAGGAAGACAGGTGAGTACCTGACATACCCGGTTATCAGCAATTTGTTGAATAAATGGTGAAGTCACAGCATTGTCTCCAGCTCTTCCCTCAGCGCCTTACTGTCAGTAATGAGCTCAGGAACCCTTTCATTTAATGCCTGAAGTCGCCCGGTAAGCCGTTCCTGCGCCTGCTGATCGCGTTTATGATCTTCAGAGCTCTGAATCAGCGTGTTACGCAGTTGTTCAACTTTCTCCCTGAATGCGCAGAAAAAGGCATCGATTTCCTGGCGGACGGGCTGGTTAATATCCTGCTCAATGGATGCCTGCAGCTCCCCGAAATATGCCCGGGTCAGTGACATAACTTCCTCTCTGACCTTGTTGATATTGATCACGCTGCGACTCACATCCTCGTCATAGTTTTCCCAGCCCAGGTCACTGGTGCCAAACCATCGACAAACGGTTCCCCATACGCCACTCTGCCGACGGCGACGGGTGACGGTCTCCGTTCTTTCCTCCATAAGCGCACTCAGATTTATTTTTACCGCGAGCCGGGTCTGTAACTGGCTGACTGCCGGAAAACTGATTTTTACGGTAAAGCCCTCATCCTCCAGGCGGGCATTGATGCGACCGGCAATGTTTTCTGTGGCGTACAGGGCCGTGCCACGAAAACCTGTTTCAATCCCGCTGACGATTTTCTCCAGCTCAGGCCGGAACTGTGCTTCAGCCTCACGGTGCAGGCTGGTCACGGTCGATTCGATTTGCGTCATCAGTTCAAGGGCTTCCCTGCGATCACTGAATTTTATTTCGGGGCTGTCCGGGGCAAAATCTCGTTTCCTGTAATCCTCCCGGCCCTGGTTGTTGATACCGGACCATTGAGAAATTTTCCCCCATAATCCGGACTGAGACCTTCGTTGTTCTGCGTCTTCTTCCTCCAACATTTGCTGTTCTTTGCGTTTACCGCTTCTGAAATAGTCATTCAGCTCCTCTTCCAGTGAGGTGCAGACCCCCGTCAGTAATTCCCGGGTTTTAGTATCGATCTCCTCCATGGCCATTCTGACATCAGCGGTCATCTGCTCCTGACAGTCCGCGATTTCCCGGATATCCGCAAGCAGGCTGGTGATATGCGACTGCAGTGACTGAATGCTTTGCTGTAGCCCCTGATGGCGTAACAACAGGTATTCACTGATATTTTCTGCATTCTGCATCAGTTTTGCGGCGGCAGAGTCAACCGCCAGTGCCGCAGCTCTGGAATGTGAGCTCTGTATGACTTCCGTTATCAGTTGATCGATAAGTGAGCCTTCCCACAGGTCTGTCGCCCCTTCAGTTGCCAGTTCACTGTCTTTACAGACGTATTCTTTTTTCATGCAACCGAAGGCACCTCTGATAAAATCATCGACCCAGGCTTCATCAACAGGAAGGGTTCCGTTTTTCCGTAACTCATGAAGCGCACGGTTAGCCAGGTATGCCTGGCGTGAGGATCCGGGATAAACGCGGGAGGCGGGCAGCACATCGCTGTTCAGCATTGCCGGAACTTTCTGGCGTACGGCATCTGCCCCATCGCCATTGCGGTCTTTCTCATCAAATTTATTGACCAGTACAAACAGGCGGCCGGCTGATACGTCAGCAATGGCATTAAGCTCTTTACGGACGTCTTCATCTGCTTTTGAGTTCATCTGGGTGTAATCCATCACAGCCAGCACCGCAGAGGCTTTCTGCAGTTGATCCCGCATCATCACTTCCATCTGCGGTTGTCCGGCCTCATTAGGGCCGGGGGTATCCAGCAGTGTGAGTGTTCCCTGGCATGCATCCATCCCCACCAGATGGCTGAATTCCACGTCGATCACCGGCAGTTTCTGCACTTCTGCGTATTCATCAAAAGGAAATTCAGTCCCCATTGCCGCAGCAAGACGAACCAGATCGTTTAACGATGCCAGTCCGGTAAAGATTTCCTCCTCCCCGTGGTATTCATTTTTGAGCCAGCCATCATCCGTCAGAATATCCAGCAGTTCGCGGGTATCCCCGATTTGCTGCAGGGTCTGTGCGACCTGCTGTCCTGCCGGGGTGGCGAGTTTTTCCTGCAGTGTGATTAATAAATTGCGGACAGGCTGAATATGTTCCAGATGGAGAACCGGCTCAGTTTTTCCGGGAACGTGGCGGATGAGCGTCGGTACAGAGGTCATGGGGCGGTTACGGTTAGGCAGAATTTCCTGCCCCACAATGGCGTTGATGGTGGTTGATTTGCCTGCTTTCATCGTGCCGACAACAGCCAGCACCATCTCCCTGCGGGCGATTTTGATTTGTTCGCCCTCCAGCTCCTCAATTCTTTTCAGTGCTTTCTGTTTATCAAAAAGCAGTCTGTTTTCGTTCTTACTGTCAGATAACACATCTGGCTCCTCAACCATTTGCCGGAGCAGATTAATGTTCAGTTGCAAAAGTCGGTCGGCTTCATCACAAAGCAGGGCGATGTTCTTTTCGTGCATTATTTAACCTTCCTGAGACGCATTTTCATGACAACCACGGAGGAGGTCATTTACTATAAATGATCGTTTATAACGATCGATATGATAGTAACGATCGATGTATTCTATTAACTTGAGAAACACAACGCAAGGGGACAACCCGGGTATGGCTGCGTTTGCATAGTGTTTTCATGGAGTTAAAAATCTGTAACAACAGCCTGGTACATCACCACCGGGTTCAGAAGAAAATCCAGTTCCATACCGCGCGGGCAACAGAGACCACCGAGTCACGGACGGCGCGCAGAACCGTGCGTGCAACAGAGGCAATGCAGACGCTCTCCGCCGTGTCAAATATCCGGTCCACCGCACCGGTAAACTGTTCACGGGCCTGAGACCGGACAGATTCCGTGCACAGCTCGTCCTGCAGGCGGGTCATCAGGGGACTGGCGGCATGGTCGGGAAGCGCTGTCATGAGCGCACTGACCAGCGTATCCAGCTCCCAGCCAGTGCGGGCTGATACGGCAACAACCGGATGTACGGGCCGGAACAGACGGAATACCGCATCTGTTTTTTCGCGAATATTCTGTGCCTGTGCGGGAGAAGGCTGAATGCCGGCCATATCCCATTCGTGGCAGGGCTCCGTTTTGTCGGCCTGCGTCACCACAAACAGCACCTGCTGATGTCCCCGGTGCAGTATGTGTCGCCAGAAATACTCATCCACAGACAGGGCACGGTCATCGGCTTTAATCAGCCACAGTACCAGGTCCAGTTCAGGCAGAATGTCACGGTACAGGGTTTCATACTCTGCATCCCTGTCCCGGCTCTCGCCCACCCCGGGCAGGTCAGTGATAACCATGCTGTGACCGTGGGCACTCAGACGGAAGCGCTGCACTTCCCGGGTGCCGGCGTGAACATCACTGACCGGGGTGACTTCCCCCTGAAACAGGGCATTACAGAGTGAGGATTTACCGGCCCCGCTTTTCCCCATAATGCCAATCACGGGTTCGTGACGGGTGAGTTTGCGCAGATGTTCCAGGATGTGACGGGAAAGTGAGTAAGGCAGGGCGGAAAGCGGTTTTTCAATTGCCTCAATGGCATCAGACGGATTCATACATGTATTCCCGGTGAAAAAAGACAAAACCCCGCACACCGGAAAGGTGGCGGGGGACTCACGGAAATAATATCTGTCTGAAATTATCTGGAATCGTTCTGGCTGTTCTGCCTGGTTGCCACCAAATCATGGTACGCCTGCTCAATCATTTCATTCAGCAGTTTTTTTGGGAGGACACCACGACTTCGGGCAATACTTTCAAGCTGTTTGTGGATTTTACCGGACAGTTTCAGAGGGACGGAACCATCAGCACGTTCATCACGCCTTTTTTGTTGCTCCCGGGCACTTTTCAGCTCATCAAGAAGAATCGCTTTATGCTGAATCCTGGGGGCCTGGAAGGAGACCTGCGTAAACTTCGCTCTGTTCCGTCTGGGATTACTTTCCAGTAAAAACTGTACCTGTTGCTCATTCCAGCCCTCCCAGTTATCAAACGTGGCGCAGGCAAACCAGTATTTCTGCTCCGGGGTAAGGGGATTCAGCGGGGTTCCCACACACCGGACCTGCATGGCGTTCCATAACCAGTCACACTGTTCACTGTCCCTGCTGTCCACCCACGAAAAGGGGGAGGGGTAATCATTGTTTATGCTGGCCCATTCAGAGAATACTGAGTTGATAATCGTCCTCGTAGCCTCTGGTCCGGATTTCAGCAGGTAACCGGAGCAGAACCATATAATTTCACGGTAGATTTTATCCGGATGCACGGTGCGCATCGGCTTTTCTCTGGGACCGGCAATCTTCGGTTGCGATGGAAACCCCGTGGCAAACCGCAGATGTTCCGGGGGCATTCCTGAACGTTTTTCAGGAATGGGTGTGAGTCCTGCGTTTCTGGTCTTTTCCGCTTGTCCGGTATTGCCTCCGGCCGGAGTGTTGTCGGGAGTATCTTCCGGAGGCAAGGTGTTTTCATTAGTGGGGGGAACAACAACAGAACTGTCCATCTCCGGAATGGGTTGAGGGGCATAATCACTGTGGTAGCCCGGGGAAAGCGTTAAGTCCCGAAGGGTGACATCAGGTTCCGGGCAGTGAGTGCCACCGGGAGTGAACGGGAGTTGTTGCTTTTGGGGGAAAAATGTATTGTGAATGCGGGTATACAGCTGGAACAGAAAAAAATAAGATGCCCGTGGTTCTTTTTTTAACCACTTTGTATATTCCTCTATGGCACCGACCTGTTGTTTGTGCCGTTTTACAGCATCGATATACGGACAGCTGGTGCAGATATCATCCAGTTCCTTTCCCACAATACACCTCACCTGCTCTTCCCACATTTGCAGATTTTAAGAAAGCAAACAAAAACCTCCGTACATGATGTACAGAATGTACAGAACAATCTATCAGGTACTGGCGTCAGAAGAGCTCCGGGCCGCCTGCACTTTCCGGAATGCGCCGGTTATGAAAAACCGGAAATTCAGTCTCTGTTGTAAGATGTACCCTCTGATACTACGTTTTCGTTTTCTCTGTGTATTTAACTCACTGTATTTATTATCTTTTTAAGCTTGACTGATATTCTCCGGTCATAGTGTGCCGGATATACATCCCGTAAACTTCTCATTTTTATATAAAAATACCTGCACTCTCTTCAGCGCATCTGTCCCCTTTAAGTAAAAAATGTTTTCACGTATTGCTGTATATTCATTTTAAATCAGTACATTACCTTGATATTGCTGTCTCCTGGTTTGATGCGTAATCGTTCTGCCTTTCTGGATGATTCTGGTGCTTCCGGGTGCATTCTCCTCTGCACATGCAACAGTTCGTCATCGCCACGTTCCCAAAAAGCATATAAAAACGAATCGAATTTGATATTTTTTTCAATCGTTTTTCATAGAAATTTCGTAGGGTGTTCTCCGCTATAACCTCCATATTTGCTGTCTTTTTCTTCATAAATCGTATGCAATGTAGCCTGTCTGTCAAGACCTCTTCTCTACTGTTGAGGAGACGATCTCATTTTTGGTCTTTTCCGGGAGAGTGGCTGTCAGATGAGCGAGCCGGATTTACTGTCAGAGGTACACCCCGTAGCAGACCTGTGCTCCGATTTCCGCGATCCGGAACCAACAACGCCCTACGGTTAATACCATTTGAAGCGTCAGGTACTGCAGGAAGTTCCCCCTGCGCGGACATCGGTTCCTGCCGACATCTCACAATACGGCCAGACTGTCATGCAGTAACACCCGCAATGCGGTCTGCGGTTTTAAGCGCACTCTCCTGTTTTCAGTGCACCGATAATGCGTCATAGTAAGTCTGGGGGAAGTTATGGAATGCCTGTTAAGTGGTGCCGTGGGTGGAGACAGCTTACTTTTCCACAGCAACTGCAGTCATTCAGGATGATCAGGAGATATTCTGTCAATGTCACGATCCTGCCATTTTCGTACCCGCTAAGATACTTCCGTTACTGATGCTGTCCGCTTTTCACCATTTCATCCTCACTGACAGGCGTTGCGTTTTGGGTCATCACCACAGCTTTACGTTTCTCTTTTAACCGGTAACGCTCTCCTTTGATATTCAGCGTGGTTGAGTGATGCAGCAGTCAATCCAGGAGCGCTGTTGTCCGGCAACCACCATATCAACTTCTTCCCGGGTGTGGCGGAGAGGTGGTATCCTGGCTGAGTTTCGAAGCGAACCGTTCTTTTTGACGGGCGCATTTTACGTCCGGGCTGAATGTAGTAATGCGGCATGGAACGTCGGCCCGTATACCATTGCCTTAATCTCCGCAAAGATAACCTCGTCATTCCGGACATTCTCTGCCAGGCATATGTCGATGTAATCCATAAACGATTTCAGCTTCCCCCTTTTGTGGCCAGTCTTTCTGGCTGGCGGTTCAGGGGATGTTTTCTGGTTATCGTGTACCACAAAGCAGGGATATTGCCCTGATAGTCACATTTCAGATTGATCGCGGTCTGAAGATGTGGCACTGAGGTAACGTGCTGGTGTCACTGGTATTGCTGAAGTTATGGTTTTTCGGGGTCAGGTGAGCCTGTTGTGTGTATGCTTTTTGTTCAGGTCAGAGGGGGGCTGTGCGGACAGCGGCTTTTGTCTCCGGGCATTCACCCCTGAACGATGAATGCGATTTTCAGCAATATTTGTCTTTGTGACACTCTCTGGTTGAGAAGCTAATGCGCGCCCCTGTTTCCACAGAGAATGAGGCTTGCCATCAGCCGAAACATCAGTATTCCACGCCATACAGACTGCGCCTGACCATGTGCTGATGCAGGTAAAATGTTTCACTACAACTGTTCGGGTTGCTATGCAACGAAACAGCGATTCTCACGATCTTTAACTGCAACGTTTTTCCGGCTGAAAGCTGACTGCCTCCTGCTGAGGTGGGAGGCTATGATTCAGTGCGTTTATAGTCTCCGGGGTATGCATGTACCGGAGCATACCATTTCTGGTGGATAACAAGCCGGCACATTCAGACTGCAGTGAAGATGGAGGCACCTGGTTGTGAAGAACGTTTCTGCCCGTGGCTGCTTCGCATCATCAATGGTATTCATACCCGCTCAGAAATGACCAGGTGCTGAAGCCCTCCGTTATCGCGCAGTATAATGACGTATATGATCTGTGGACGAGTGAGCGGCGTGCCTGATGTACGCCGCTATTACTGTATTTTACCACAGGGCTGGTTTTCTGCTGCCAGCCCTGTGGTTCTCAGACATCAACTGTGAGCGGCATCAACCGATGTACGGTATGCCATAAGCACGTACTGATCCATCAGATTTGTCAGTGGTTCACTCTGACCCTGACGTGCAATGATCCATTGCTCCAGATCTTTTTCTGATTTGTGTTTCAGGTTTTTCGTCCAGTCGTCAAGGCTGTTTCCGGTCATTAAGTCAAGCCAGCAGAGCCAGACCAGTTTGAGACGTAACTCCGTGCCGCCAAACTGACGGAAGAGGCTGATCAGTTTGTTTGCCAGAGAATGTTGCTTCAGGCGCTCACATTCAGACAGCAGGATCCCTTCCAGCATCGGATGATGAACCAGCAGGTGTTCGCTGGTGCATAAATTCACCACCAGATCATCATCCAGGGACGGGGAGCTCCGTTTGTCCGGACCATAAATCAGCCGGTGCAGACTCTGGGGAACGATGGCAATCTCCGGTTTTTCGCCATTGAATGACACCCACCCGGGCGTCAGATTATGGAAATAGTAGATATTCGGATGACACACGCCCCATGATACGGCGTGCCGGGTGAAGCCGGTCAGCCATTTCTGGTAGTTTTCATGGAGCAGCTCGTAACGGGTCTGATACTGTTGTTTCATTTTCATATTCCTCACGGGGGATAACAGGCAGCAGAGCGCCGCCGGCAGGCCGGAGATTGCGTCTGCTGTGGGCGAAGGGTTAGTGGTTAAAAATTACGGACGGGACTGTGCAATACGCGCCTGCAGCCAGGCTTCCACTTCACTTTTCAGCCAGCGGGAGCTGCGCCCCATTTTGATGGGTGCAGGAAAGCCCCCATCTTTGATGAGTTTGTCAAACCACTTATCGGTTAGGCCGGTCAGTTGAGTGATAAACGCCATGTCGACCATCTGGTCATCCATCAGCGAAACTGGGGTAGCCATGAGAATGTTCCTCCGGATGTTGTTAAACCAGCCGGTGTGGTCATGAAAACAGCGCGCCACCTTCACCGGCATAACAACCGGGGAGAAACGTAAAAAATAATCGGGAATGTGGCTGTCCGGAGATAAACGGGGGGATTGCGATGGCAGAGCCGTAGCGGAATCCCGGGGGGGTTGTTGCGAAAAGATGCTTCCGCACGCACGCGCGATAAAGAGGGGATAGTTTTCGTGAGGACAGGGAGAGAAGCAGGCGTTCTGATAATTGCAGAGTTGTTTTCGGAGGTGGTTACAGTGAGTCAGCCCGTTCCTGGCGAGCAGGAGACTGATATCACCGATGGGATAAGGTTGTCTGATTGGTATTATAAATATAAGAAGTCATCAGAGAGTAACGTAAAGGATTTGCCAGAATAACCTAAGAGAGTAAATCTCTCCGGTAACAGAGCGCTGTGAAGCATTCTGTATCAGAGTGCAGATACATGAACGCTGATGCGTAAAATCAGCAGTGACACGCCAGCTCCCCCCATGCCCATTCCTGTATAAGACATGAACTGAGCGTATTAATGCTTCTGCCCTGAGACTGAGCCGGTGAGTGAGGGGCTGAGAAATCCCTCTTGACACAGCTCTAACCAGAAATACTTCCCCGGTTGTTGCGGTGCGTCCTGATCCCCGATAACGGAACACTAAGGCTGTATTGCGGGACACCGGGTAAGTGGCAGCCCGTAAGGCGTTCTGTCAACGCCAGAAAAAATGATTTCCCACACGCGTTATAGACTCACTCCTGTGGACCTGGAAGCCCGTAACTCTGCGGTTGCCCACTGACTGACGGAACTGACCGCAAATTTTACGAGTGCGTGCTGGGCTTCAGTCTGGTCACCTGAGCGTTCGGTAACGGAGGCGCGGGCGGTAATAGGCTGATTTTCAGGTATTACCGGCTTACAGCGTGTGGTTGATATTGAGGGGCTGTGAGTTTCGCGTATTTGTCAGAAACCCAGACGAGTTTTCCTGTATGGGACGAAATAAGGCAGCGGCAATACCTGGAAAAATTTAATATGGTATGAAGGAGAACCTGTCGGTTACGCTTAATATACCCGGTACACTGTCAGCTCAGGGGATACATGAACCGTTATCTCACCAGCTACACAGTATATACACACTGACGCTGACAGTAGTCAGCAGGACCACAATAATCAGTGCCAGCAGTATGGTAACGATACGGTCTGTATTCCGGTAATAGCCGAAGGGGTCGACAGAACCACAATACGGGCAACACACTGTATTATGAGTAATCGCGTTTCCACAGTCCCTGCACTTCTTTTTGCGTATCACCATCACTCCCTCCTCACAGCCTTACCCGTAACCGGTTTTTTACATTAAAAAAACAACGCTGAAAATTCAACCGTCAGTCCGGAGACGATAGTTGGGGTATCACAGAGTGCCTGAGACAGTGTCCTGCCGGAGGTCACTTCAGGGACTCTGCGCATTTTTTACGACGTGGCTATTCCGTATGAACCATACGGAGATTTAACCATGACCTACAAATACAACCCCTTCTGGCAGCAACGTATTCGTGAGACGGTGCAGCACGCACTGGATGTTCATCCCCGCCTGACGGCACTTCGGGTTGACCTGCGTCTCCCGGATGTACCGGCAGCAACGGACGCAGCTGTGATATCCCGCTTCATCAATGCCCTGAAAGCCCGAATCGACGCTTACCAGAAGCGTAAGCGCCGTGAAGGTAAACGCGTACATCCCACGACCCTGCATTACGCCTGGGCCCGGGAATTCGGGGAGCTTAAAGGCAAAAAACACTATCACCTCCTGCTGCTGGTCAACCGGGATACCTGGTGTCGTGCCGGCGATTACCGCGCTCCGAGATCACTGGCCGGGATGATTAAACAGGCCTGGTGCAGTGCCCTGGGGGTGGATGCCGGGCCTTATGCCACGTTGGCGCATTTTCCTGACACGTCGGCGGTGTGGCTGGAACGCGATGATGACACTGGCTTTCAGCAGGTGCTGGAACGTGCTGACTATCTGGCGAAGGAACATACCAAAGCTCACTGCACCGGTGAGCGCAATTTTGGCTGTAGCCGGAGTTGAGCACGACTGGCGCGCCAATACCCGGCAAACCAAAAGTATGGGTTGTTGTCTGGCGGCAACGATGTATCCACTCGCCCACTGACTGTTTTTTACGTCAGTGTTCCATTGTGTGACAACCACAGTGCTGTAACAGCAACCAGCCTGCTTTACCCAAACTCCAGTCCAGATTTTAACTGAACCGCCATTCACACCCTGACCACGCTGCCCGTACCGGGACGGCTGTTGCCTGCGTGTCGTCTGGCGGCTGAGGAATATGACTATGTACGCAAAATCCTTTATCGCTCTTGATGGCAACGGACGTCTGACGGGCGCCCGTACTGCACAGGCCGCACCTTATGCTAACTACACCTGCCACTTGTGTGGCAGTGCACTCAGATACCATCCGCAATACGACACTGAACTTTCCTGGTTTGAACACACTGACGACAGGCTGACAGAGCACGGTCAACAGTGCCCTTATGTCAGGCCGGAGCGCAGAGAAATACAGTTGATTAAACGTCTGCAGCAATTCGTACCGGATGCCTTACCCGTGGTGCGTAAAGCCAGCTGGCACTGCAGACAATGTCACCACGATTATTATGGGGAGCGGTACTGCACACACTGCCAGACCGGAGGATTCAGTATTCCCCGGACAACTCAGGAGGAAATATGCGAATTCTGAACTGTTATATGGCGAATGACAGCAAAGGCCATTTTGTTACGGCGAAAGAAGCAGCGAAGCACAACCGCCAGGACGTTTTGTGCTGTGTGTCCTGTGGATGCCCGTTAACACTTCAGCGGGGCAATGACGGACAACCACCGTGGTTTGAACATGACCAGATGACTGTCGCTGAGAAAATCCTGCTGCGATGCACCTGGCTTGACCCGGCAGAGAAAGAGGCCCGTCGTTTGCATCTGCAGGGTATGATGGTTCCGGATTATACGGTGAAGGTGAGAAAGTGGTTTTGTGTGATGTGTGACGAAGATTATGAAGGAGAAAAGTGCTGCCCGCGTTGTGGTACCGGGGTATACAGCAGGGAGGGGGGAGCTGCAGGAAGGCAACTGGAAGGATAGGAACTGAGCGGTTCAGTCGCGGAAATCAGTTGCAGAGCTGTAATGATATCTCCGGGAGTGCTGCGTTGGTAGGGGCATCCCGGGATAGAGAAATTTTAGCACTTTGCCCTGAATGATTGTAGACGTTCCGAGTACTCGTACCGGTCTGAGTTATTACAGTTAGATATTCACTTTTTCTCCCGCATACTTCACATCTGTCAACGACGGATGAAAAGTGGTTCTTCCGCAACCTGGGTGGAAGAAAATGGATGAAACTTTCTGGCGAACAAGGATCTAAGCTGTTTTAAGTTATGGGCAACGCAATGCACTCTCTTAAGACACTTCTACAGTTACCTTGCGGATGGCGATGCAGTCGACAAATTATTAGCTCTGACGGTATAACCCTCCATCTCCACGGAAAACGCAAAACAGCACAATGTCCTGAATGCTTTAAGCGTAGCGACTCTGTTCATAGTTGTCGTCGGCGCCGGATACAGCATCTACCCTGCTCAGGGCAGACGCTATGGCTTGTATTTTCCGTCCGCCACAGGTACTGCCGTAACCCGGCTTGTTCACGTAAAATTTTTGCCGAGTCGCTTGCTCCCTTCGCCGGTTCACACCAGCAGTCTTCACAGGCGTTACAAAATTTACAACGTCAACTGGGATTAATAGCTGGAGGTGAGGCTGGAAAACGGGCTGCAACGGCAGCGGGTCTCCGTTGCAGTGCTGATACTCTTCTTCGCAGGGTTATCAATACCCCGGAGACGAAACAGTCAGGCGCGCCTCATGTCGGTATTGATGAGTGGGCGTGGCATCGGGGCCACTGCTGCGGTATGTTAATAGTCAATCTTGATACTCACCGTCCCCTCGTCCTGCTTCCCGGCCATGATCAGCGTACGCTGGCGACCTGGTTCAGAAAATATCCGGAAATACAGGTTGTCTCGCGTGATCGCAGTGGAGTCTATGCGACAGCAGCACGTGAAGGTGCACCTCAGGCCAGACAGGTGGCCGATCGATGGCACCTGCTAAAAAATATTGGTGATGAGCCTGAACGAATGATGTATAGACATATGCCTCTGATACGTCTTGTTGTCAGAGAGTTATCACTGAAGAAATCACCTGAGCCAGAAATATCTGTGCCTGTAGCATCGCTCCGTCGTCTGGAACGCCTTAAACAGCACATCCGCAAAAAACGGCATCAGCGTTGGACAGAGGTTATGGCCCTGCATAACAAGGGATGTAGTTTCAGGGAAATATCCCGTATTACAGGCCTGTCGCGTGTGACAGTCAGTCGCTGGGTACGTTCAGGAACATTCCCTGAAATGTCAACCCGACCTCCAAAGCGAGGGCTTCTGGACCCATGGAGGGAGTGGTTAAAAGAGCAACGAGAAAGTGGTAATTATAATGCCAGCTGGATATGGCGGGAAATGGTGGCCCAGGGGGGGTACAGGCAGTGAAACCATCGTCAGGGATGCTGTTGCCAAATGGCGTAAAGGCTGGATCCCACCGGTTACTACTGCCGCAAGACTTCCTTCAGTGTCCCGGGTAAGCCGCTGGTTGATGCCCTGGAGAATAATCAGGGGCGAAGAAAATTATGCATCCCGATTTATTAGTCTGATGTGTGAAAAAGAACCGGAGTTGAAAATAGCACAGCAACTGGTACTCGAGTTCTACCGTATTCTGAAAACCTAAAATAAATCACAGCTAAGCAGCTGGTTCACTCGAGTCCACGAAAGCGGCTCAGTAGAACTTCGGTGCGTAGCTGCGGGGATGGAAGCTGATGCTGCGGTTATATATGAGGCAATCAGCAGTCGCTGGAGTAATGGTGTTGTCGAAGGTCATGTAAATCGCCTGAAGGTGCTGATACGCCAGATGTATGGTCGAGCCGGATTTGAACTACTTAGGCGGAGGGTAATGAGTCCACTGGCATGAAAATCTTCACCCAGGTTGCGGAAGAGCCACTTTTGCACTGTTCGTGACAGTATGGCCTTTATGTACTCACTTTGTTACCGGTAGCTGGATCATCACTACCGTGCTGCAAATGGTGGTGAACAGCATCAATTGTGGAATGAATGTTGCCGAAGCGACCAATGCGCCTCGTTTCCACTATCAGTGGTTGCCGGACGAGCTGCGTGTTGAAAAGGGTTTAGTCCGGATACGCTCAAGCTGCTGGATGCAAAAGGTCAGAAAGTGGCGCTGAATGAGGCGATGGGCAGCACGCAAAGCATTATGGTTGGGTCGGATGGTGAGTTGTACGGCGCATCCGACTCGCGCTTGGTGGATGATTTAACGGCGGGGTATTAATTGACATCCCCCGGCGCAATGTGCCGGGGGATAATGGTTTTATGCGGTCAATAATCGTCCGGGATTATCGATACAGAGTTTTTTGAGGATCGTTTTATCGACGCCGCGCTCCGCCAGATAGGCCAGAAAAACATCTGGAACAAATCCCCAGCCATTACCGCCATTTTTAGCCCACATTTGTTTAAGGAAGACATCGTGGCTGAGAACAAGCTGATCGGCGTATCCCAACTCAATGAGATGAGCGACGGCATCGGCAGTCTCCTGCACCCCTGGCGCTATTCCCTCTTTCGGGAAGGTAATGTCTAGGCCAATCATGTCGAATTCCAGCCAGACACCTTTATCAAGCATTTTCCGCTGATACGCCACGTCTTTTCCTGACGGATCCGAGTGTGCGAGAGAGACTTTATTTGGCGAGACGCCCATTTCACCTAACACAATGTCGAGTACTTCATCACCGCGACGAAGCCAGCCCGGCATGTGAATATTCATCGCCACATGAGGATTGTTAATCTGTGCCAGCGAGGCAGCCCGCAAGCTGTTATGCTCGGCTTCGGTAAATGTCGGTGAGACACCTATTTCACCGATCATTCCGGCACGAATATCCGTATCGCCAATCCCTTGATTCAATTCTTTATCGATCGTTGTCGCCAGTTCATCAACCGTTTTATGAATTCTCTGGCTTTCAAATTTTTCCAGGTAGGGACCGGAGGAAGCAACAATATTCAGACCTGTTTTTAATGCGACTTCTCGTAATGCCTGCGCATCTCGTCCGATAGACTCAGACCCTGTGGCATCAACAATGGTGCGACCACCGAGCGAGATAAAGTTATTAATTTCGAAGATCACATCTTCAATAGGTTTGCGGTCCATATTATCAGCGCAGCAATAAGGAGCGTGTTTTAATGCCCACTGGATTTCTGCCGTGACTTTTTTATCAACAAGCCGTTGTGAAAAAGGATAACAAGGAGCATCCACAACAGAGGAAAGATTGTTGAACAGAGGTTCATGAGGAAGTGTTAGCCCCATATCTTCACGGGCGACGGGGCCCGTCACAGTTTGTAGATAATCTTTCATGATTATACCTCCATTTTCTTCATTGTTTTCGAGGCTCTGTATTCCTGAATAGTGGTGACAATTGCACCGACCAGTGCAAACAGTGTTCCGATGATCGTGACCAGATAAACGGTATTGCCCAGCGATGGAATTAATACGTCAATCAATACTGATCCCAGTAACTGGCCCGCTGTTGAAGCAACTCCCAGCATCAGTAACCCCAGACCTCTGACCAAAATGGCCATTAAACCGATAGACATTAGCCCAAGCGGGCCGCCAAGATACATCCACCAGACATCTGGTAATTAAACAGTGACGTGGCCTAATGCGACACGAATAGCTAGCGCTGTGCCTAAAACACAAAATCCAACGATGAAATTCCAGGTGATTGAAACCAGCATGGATCCCGTAGCTTCAGCGACTTTTGCATTTCCAGCGGGCTGCCATCCTGCAAGCAAACCAGCTAAGAACGGAAGAATGGCAAGTAAGATGAAAGAGGTAGAATGCCACTGCGGTGACACAACAAAAATCGTAGCAATAACCGCAAATAACGCACCGATGATGCGATAAGGGGTAAAGTATTTTTTCTCGTCGACACCGATACCAAAGCGATCGCAAAGTAAACCAGACAGCAATAGCGCGGAGATCAGTGCGGTTTGAAACGTTGCGACCCCGAGTGCGCTGGCTGATGCGCCTTCAGAAAATACCACCATCGCTCCACAGAGACCGGCAAACCAGTTCCAGAGAGGAACTTTTCGGTTTTTAATCAGATAAGGAATTGCCGCAAATTGTTGCCGGGTTTCTTTTCGCGCCATAATAATAAAAAACATCACGACTAAACCACTGGCAAAGGAGATAACTGCGCATGCATTACCATCCTGTAACCAGTGACCTAATTGACCATTCACCGCTGATTGCATAGGGGAGAGCATACCCGCAAGAATCGTGGCAAGCATCCATAAGGGAGTTGAGTACTTATTCTTTTTCATACATCAATCCTTCTATTATAGTAAATGGAGTAACCGGAGTTACCCCATTATTATTATCTTGCAATATGAGTCAGTATATTTACCCACAACGCGGTATAGAATGGCCAGGACATAAACTGCTTTGTACCCCAGTGCGGTGAACAGTCACTCATAAAGCAGGCTATTTTCCCGTTGTGATAGTTACCAAAGACCAGTAAAGGATCGTTGTTTATTGTTAATACCACCTCAGCATTTTCTTTAGCGATCGCCCGGTTATAACCTAGGAAAAAAGGATATTCAGAGAACCCTTTAATAACCGGATGTTCAGGTTGTGATGGCTGTGCAATAACACCTTCTGGTTTTTCGACACGATCGTCACCATCTAAATCGTAACCGGGAGCACATCAGCCAGAACTGTATTTTTATAATTGGCTTTTGCTTCAATTCCCATGAATGAGAGATAGCCGCCAATCATCAATAACCCACCACCGTTATTCACATATTCTTTAATCAGTTCGAGAGCGTTTGGTTTTATGCGAAGCTGATAAAAAGTATCATTTTGTAGCAGGAAAGTATTACTACCAATATCACTAATAACGATGGCATCATATTGTTCTAACTGTGCCACATCTTCAGGGAAGGCAATTTGTACCGTATGTGCCGGCATATAGGTGACATCTACCTGACTATTTTTCAGACATTGGAGTAACCAGGTTGCACCTTCTTCATATTTACTTGAGGTAAAACTGTCATATCCTTTTGAATGAATCATATGAATATGCCAGGATTCTTCAATAAAGAGTACCTTTAGTGATTTTTTGGTGTTATTCATTCTCTGTCCCTTCTTAATGCGTAAAAATAGTTTGCTGATAATGTATACTCTGAATTCGATGTATCACAGATTCATGTTCAGGCATGTCGGAAGCATTGCTTGTCTCCACCGCCAGGGATGCAAAGGCGCTGGCATAACACAGTGCTGATTCCAGTGATTTTCCTTTCGCAAGTCCTGATGCCAGAGCGCCGTTAAAAGCATCCCCGGCTCCTGCCGTATTTTTAACGACCGCTGGAAACGCTGGCGAATGAATGAATTTTTTGCCATCAAATGCGAGCGAGCCCTTGCTACCGAGCGTGATAACCGTGTTTTTTACTCCTTTATTGTGGATAGCTTCTGCAGCTCGTTTAGCTGATTCAAGATCGTGTACGTCTATGCCGGACAGTAAACCAGCTTCTGTTTCATTGGGGGTGATATAATCGACATCCTGAATAAGTTCGTTGACGATATTATTATAGGGTGCCGGGTTAATAATGACCGGGACACTGTTTTTTTGCGCCAATGTGATCGCTTGTTGCAGAGCGGTATAATTTGTTTCGAGCTGCAGAAGCATGACATCAGAATAAACAATCGCTTCTTTCTGAATAGTTATTTCATCGGACGACATTGTCATGTTGGCACCGGGATAGATCGCAATAACATTATCACCAGTACCTTCATTAACAAGGATCGTGGCAGTTCCGGTTTGCGTTTCTTTCGTTTGATAAATTATACTTTTATAAATCTTAGACGAATTCATAAAGTTGATCGCATAATTACTAAAGTGATCTGCACCTACTTTTGTTATAAAATAAACATCAGTATCGGCAAAGCTTGCTGCCAGCGCCTGGTTACAGCCTTTTCCCCCCGGTGAAAATATAAAATTACTTGCCAGAAGCGATTCTCCGATAGTGGGAAGCCTCGGCAAATAACTGATGATATCAACATTAAACGAACCAATAACGCATACTTGACTTTTCATAGTTGAGTGGCCTTTTTTTATTCCCTGGGCTGTATCATAATTTTCAAGCGCATAAGCGATTTCATTTTTCGCAATAGTATCAAGCGAGTCTAGGACGATAAAAGCACCGCCATGACATCGAGTCAGATAGCCAAGCCTGGCAAGTTCATTAAGATCTGATCGAATAGTTTCTTTCGTTACATGGAGGCTATTGGACAGATCGGATACTTTTACAGAACCGAATATACTGAGTCGTTTCAATATTTCATGATGGCGTTCAAATTTCATGCTTCACCTCACTTCCGTTACATTAATATCTGCCGATGTATATTGATGTGATAATCACCATAAAGTGGCGGGGAAAAGCAAAAAAAAGCAAAAATAGCCTGAGAAAAGGTAAGCATTAATGGAGAATCATATTGACGCTTATTTATTGGTGAGAACTACGTTCCATGGCAGGAGTTCATCAATACGGTTGGAAGGTTATTCCGGCAGTACGCTGAGGATATGGTGCAGATACGCTTCCGGATCAATGTCGTTCATAAGGCAAGTGCCGATAAGCCCATACAACAGTGCGCTGCGCTCGCCGCCGAAGAACATAAAGTTTTTCTTTCCGAGACAGATGGAACAAAGGGCTTTTTCCACGGCATTATGTCTGCCTCCGCCTGACCGTCAACACTGTAATAACAGAGTGCGCCCCACTGATTCAGTACACAGCTGAACCATTCTCCCAGTCTGGTGAGCTGGCCCCCTGAAATACCAGAAAGTAGATGTATCTTAAAATAAGAGATAGGCTTGGATATATGTCTAACACTAGTTCTAATTTTGAGATGGCTGGCGTTTTGTTAGGAAAAGAGGTGCGTAAACGTAAAACACCTCAGGAAAAAATCGCAATTATTCAACAGACTATGGAGCCGGGCATGACGGTGTCCCACGTGGCGCGTTTGCATGGAATTCAGCCCAGTCTGTTGTTTAAGTGGAAGAAACAATACCAGGAAGGAAGCCTCACTGCTGTGGCTGCCGGTGAAGACGTTGTTCCTGCTTCTGAACTGGCCGCTGCAATAAAGCAGATTAATCAGCTTCAGCGTTTACTGGGTAAGAAAACCATGGAAGTTGAGATCCTCAAAGAAGCGGTGGAGTATGCACAATCGCGAAAATGGATAGCGCATGTGCCCTTGTTACCTTCGGACAAGGAATAGCCCCGGTAAGCCGTGTTCTGGGCGTGTCACGTGCGCAGTTAACATTACGGATGAAGGCATCTGATAACAAGCCAGATAAACGGCGTCAGAGGCGCGATGAGGCTGCGGATGCAGAAGTCTTATCGCGCATCTTGGATATCATTGGTAAGCGTCAACGGAGCACCGTATTGACGCTTATTTATTAGTGAGTACTACGTTC